>Ga0325404_1002049_pt1 | contig 21474 bp, 20 predicted proteins | sample PopdelMetagenome_18_FD_205664 | JGI IMG/M metagenome (GOLD analysis project Ga0325404, IMG submission 205664) | Populus deltoides microbial communities from Bellville, Georgia, United States - Xylem-Control-R1 | ecosystem: Host-associated > Plants > Phyllosphere > Stem > Wood/Secondary xylem...
ATTTAAGTATATATATTTTTATTATTAATATGTATGCTAAGACTTTGAATTAATATCAATTATAAATTTAGATATATGTTTAATATGTATGCTAGTATTATATTTGTGTTGAAAATATATTTATTATAAATTATTATTTTACATGCTTATATATTTTAGAAACTTTCTTATATTTAGTATGTCTTGTTATAATAAAATAAATATCATTACTCACTAGTCTAATATTTACATATTTACAAATATTTGATCTACAATTATTAAGGCTTTGTTCTTTATATTGGATTTTTTTTAGTTTATAATGTGAAAAAAATAATTATATAGATTAATTATTAAATAGATTTTAGCTTCTTTAAATTTAAGTCATAATTTAACTTTCTTTTAAGTTGTTATATTCTCACATATAGATTTAATTTTAATTTTATAAGCTTTCATGTATAACCTTTTGGTATGTTTTGATTTTGATTTTTAGAAGGGTGCAATATATCTTTGTTATAAATTTATAATTTATCTTTTAAAATTATTTTTCATGTTATTTGGATGATTTGATGCATGTTATAAATCTTATTAATATATTTTTTTCAATAAATGAATCATTGGTTTGTTTATGATAGTTAATGGTATCTTCCTTATACTATATAAGATTGGCATCAAAGATTTTAGGTTAATTTTTATTAACATATACAACAAGTTAATGTGATGAATAAATACATTTTAGAAAGTTTTGTTTTAAAAAAATAAGTCTTAAATAGTATTGTTTGTGACTTTCTTAATATTTTTTTGGAACTTATATAGTGAAAATATTATTTACACGATACTATTTTTATATACAGTACAGTACAGTTCATAAGTGAAATAATTAATGATTTTATCTTGTATAATTTAAATTTTTTTATTTAAAAAAGTTGCTCTTTTACAAGTTTTATTTTATTACTTGCTTATTACAGAGCTTAAATATTTATTTAGAATATTATTGGCTATTTTTTTAAATTATATCATGTTTTCTACTACTCAAGATTTGGTTGTTCTAACCAATATTGTTTTGGCAAATACTATTTCAGTAGTAAAAATTCTACCATTATTTGTTTTTATGCATGGTGAGAAACTTGAAAAAGTTTAATGAATTAAACTTTAAAATATTATAATAAAAGATATATTTTTATTTTACCACTTTAAACCTAATAAAAATTTTAATTAAGATAGTGCTAAAATAATTAAAAATAAATAAATTTGATCTTACTATTGTGACGAATATGAATGTATGAAATTAGAGTGATTTTGTGTGCAGCTACATTTTAAATGGGTACATTATATGGAATGTATAGTTAAATTAACAGTGAAAAAGCAAGGATGAAGAACAAATGTTATAGAGAGAAAGACAGAGAGAGACAGGGTGAGAAAAAAATTAAAAAACTGATTAAAATGAGAAAATTGAAAAAAAATGAAAAAACCGAATTGCTAAAACAATCGATTAGAATTTTAAAAAAACCGATCGGTTCGGTTTATAAGCCTGAAACCGAAAAAACTGAACCAAACTCAAACCGAAAAAACTGATTAAAGTGAGAAAATTGAAAAAAAAATGAAAAAACCGAATTGTGAAAAGAACCGATTAGAATTTTTAAAAAAACCGATCAGTTCGGTTCGGTTTATAAGCCTGAAATCGAAAAAACTGAACCAAACCCAAACCGAAAAAACTAGAAAAAAACCGAGCCAAACTGAAACTAAACCCATTAGAAATTACAAAATTCACCCCAAAAAACAATATAGTTTTTGGTTTTTAATATAAAATAACCGAATTGAACTAGAAACCGAACTAAAACCGATTGGTTTGAACCGGTTTTTGTCCTAAAATAACCGAACTGAAACCAGTCGGTTTGAACTAGATTCGATTCAGTTTTGGTTTTAAAAAAAACGGTTTGATTACTTTTTTGATAAAAACTGAACTGAACCGAAAATAATTACCCCTAGAGCGAGAGGCTCAGTGGCAGATGAGAGTATGTTTTGTGATAATTGTAGAGCTTCTATTTTGGACTATCACAGGCGTTCTTCAAACTGCTGGTCAGATCCCTGTTTTAAAGGTTATTTAGAAGTGTACTAGCAATTATTTTTCAAAATGTTTTTTCGCTTTAAAATCTTTTAAAATAATTTTTTTATTTTTAAAAATTATTGTTGATACCAGTACATCAAAATAATCTAAAAACACTAAAATATATTAATTTGAAGCAAAATAAAAATAAAAAAATTTAAATTTTCTCAAAAGTGTTTTTAAAATATAAAAACAAACAGGCTTTATCTATTGCATGGAGATTCGAGTGGGACACTTGCAGAGTGTTGGGGCAGATGTGGTTATGGAGTATGTTAATAGAAGATCTAGTAATTTGCATGGTGGAAGGGATACAATTGAAGAATAGCTTGAGAGTTACCTCAAAAGACCAGCTTCAAGAATTGTATAAGCTATAAATCTAAGATTCCGTTTGTTTGCTAAAAAGTAGTTTTTTTTGGAAAGTGAATTCCAGAAAAGTGAATTATTTTTCAATGTTTGGTAGTTTAATGGAAAATAAGTTGGAAAACACTTTCCAGTGTTTGGTTATGTCATGGAAAATAAGCTGAAAAATAACTTATTAATGTTTTATTTTTCTCAAGTTTATTAAAATAATAAGGAACAAATCTTACAAATTAAAAAGTTGAATGAGAATGAGATTGAAAAAAAAATATAATTTCATAAATTATCTCAAATAAAATAAATAATAATCAAAATAATAGAGATCAAATCTAAAAAAAAATTGAAAGATGAAGAAATTAAAATAATAATAATTAACATTTCATAAATTATTTCAAATAAAATAAGTAACAATCAAAAGAATAAGTACCAAATTTGATAAATAAAAAATTTTAATTAAAAAATGATAAGGAAAAAACAAATAATAATTATAAAAATGAGGACCAAAGTTAATATAAAAATTAAATTTTAAAAGATGTAATTGAAAAACAAATATTCAAAACAAAAAATATATATATATAACAAAAAGTTTGAGGACCAAATTTGATATAATCAGCAAATAATATGACATTTCTAAATTTTTCACAACTTTCGAAAAATGTTTTCGGCCAAAAATAAAAGGAAAATATTTTTCTGGAAACCAAGCCAAATTTTTCTTTGACTAAAAAGTGTTTTTCGTTGACCAACTTTTCTAATAACAAACAAACACAAAAAAATTTAAAAAATAATTTTTTAAAAATCACTTTTCAAAAAACAAACACAACCTAGATACAAAGCAGATGAATATAGAAGCATTCTTTGTGCTTGTGGCTCTGGCACTCTAGTACTAAAACATTTGCTCGCAGTCTCAGGAGATGCTGGCTCCTTTCATTTTCAGAGCTGGCAAAAAATATAAAATTATTGCTCCCGTTCAAAGGTGTGCCTGCTTTAATTCCAATGGTAATGTCAACGTTGGTAGCAGTAAGTTCTTAACCGCTTTTTTAAAAATTTAAATTTTTTTATTTAAAATTTTTTTTTTATATATTCATATTATTTTCATATACTGATATCAAAAATAATTTTTTTAAAAAAATATTATTTTAATATATTTCCAAATAAAAAGTATTTTGAATCGCAATAGTTACCATACTTCCAAACTCCTTCTAAGTTGGGAGCCAATAGTCATGTGGTGTGTCTTCCTTTTGTCGAGTCAAAAACAAATAACATGCTATTTTTTTAATGTGAAGGATATTTACTATTTGGATTGGTAAGAGGTGGATATTAATATCCACCTTCAAAAACAAAGATGGTCAGTGATGATCTCATATCTAACGAGCTAAAAACCTCTAATCGTTCATTTTTTGCTCCTAATACATTCAGGCAACTCACCTGAGTCCAATACTTTTTCAGTAATTTTTCAAGACCTTCACATAGATCCCTTAATATTTTATACGTGTTATTTTAAATGGAATGCAACTCAAAATATCATAGGACTAAAATGACTCTTCAGCCCCTCATCTCCATAAAAAAAAAAGATCCATGAGCTATAAATACCTTATAAATCTTTCAAGCTTCAGGTTGACAATCTCTTCATTCTTAATATTTTTAGCATGTATATTTTCAGAGTCTATCTCTTTAAAATATCGTTGCATTTTCTCTATCTAAAAAGATACTTAAACATCTAAGAGTCTTCAAATCTATAAAAACAGACCTTTTACATGTACCAAACACCTTAGCCTACCAAACATAAGCTATGAGCTACCTTGGCTAGGGAGAATGGATCATATTGCTAAAATCAAGAGATTAACCGATTATCCAATACATAAGTCTTGTTACTAAGCTACTTGTATTTTTTGGGACTTCATCAATTGGTTTGATAGAAATATGTGGTCTCGGATACTAAAGCTGAAAAGTTTACCATGATATGATGCTAAATTTACCTGATGTTTTCCCTTTAAGGAGCATATGCATCCTCTTAGTGGACCTCTTAACCTTGCTATCAGATTGCCTAAGGGCCTTTTGAAACTAGATATAGAGCCAAAAATGTATATTGCTTATGGGTCTTATAAAGAGCTTAGGCATAGAGAATCTGTAACCAAGCTTCATTGTGACATGTCCGATGCAGTGACTATTTTAACTTATACTGCTAAAGTTACCTATTCATCCAAACAAGTTGTCGACTTTAAAAAATTGAAACAAAGGCATTGTTAGCGTGGACCTTTTTATTAAAATCAATAGTTTTCATATAAACTATTATAGAAAACACTAAAAGGTATGAGTTTTTTTTTTTTTTTTTTACTGTAGATGGGTATCATTCACACACTCACAAAACACTATGGACTTATTGTTCATTTTTTAATAATTTATTGTGGTCTTCAAAGTTTTATTTTGGGAGATTTGATTTTAATTGAAGGACAATTACTTTTGATTTCTTAGGCAAAAGTGAAATTTGAAGAAAAGGGACCGAAATGAAAAAGACATCAAACATTGGTGGTGTGACAAGGATTTCTTGAAAAATACACTTAGGTCCTTAATCTTTAAAAACAACATAATTTATACAATTTTGGTCCTTTTAAATTCTAAAAAACCACTTTTGATACAAAAGTTTATTTGTATTATTTTTCAGTTCTTGATTAAGAAGAGGAGAGAGGGGTTGCTAGATTGCGACAATGAGAGGGACAGTCGTCGTTCAAGTCATTGCCAATCACCAAAATAGATGGTTTTTTTTAATTCTTTTGGTATTTTTTAGGCTGATAGGTTTGTTAATAGGTGCTACAAGGGTGTTGACGAGGGTTGAATTGGCTTAAAAATTAGATTTTTATGGTAAAAGATACACCACCCAGTTTTTCCAACCACCATAGTGATGGTTGGAATCTCGACTCGCCAATGAAATATCATCTATTTATTTTTTAAAAAAAGTAAAAACAAGCCCACACGCACGAGTCTGGGTTGAAGTTTCGATCCACCTATATGATTGTGCTTTTCCTTGCAATACCTAAGCGTACTAGGCAATAGGCCAAAGCACCTGGGCTTTCTTTTTACCTTTTTTTGTTATAGCTCTTTTTTTTTCTTATATATATATATATGTTTTTTCTAAGAATACTGACTTTTACGTTACTTTTCCTACCCAGATCCCAATAGGCTCTGATACCAAAGAAACAAGAGACCATTAGACTATAGGTATGCAACTGAATGATGTAAGTCCCGTCTGAGTTTTAGGGCAATAAATCCATATAACCTGCAGCCTGTTTCCTAGTTTATCTTTCCTTTCTATGGATTCCGTCTTTCACAGGACTACTTCCATTTCGGCTTCCTCTACCTCTGAATCTTCTGAAAGCAGAAGGATAGTACAAAGTCAAGAAATAACTATTGAAGACTTTACAAAAAAAACATTGATGATTGAAAAATTCCAAAAATTTCTCAAACTCAGATTTATTAAAAATCTAAATATGATATTTTCAAAACAGATTTTACTATCAAAACTGAAGAAAGAGATATTTAGCTTACAAAACCTTTTGAAACCATTCAACTCCTCTATCAAAAATCCCTGCAAAAACATCTAGCCCGAAACTATAAGTATATTCATGTTGGCCTTGTCCAGGTCGGAATAAAACCCCTTATAAAGAAAGGCTTAAACACCTCCATTCTAGATGTCCTCCGTGATGCTAGATTTCAAAACTTCCAAGACTCCCTCATCAGTTCTATTGAGTCTAGCCTTTGTAGTGGTCCGGTATCATTTGACTGTTATCCAAACATAACCATATCCCTCAAAGATAAAAAAATATATATATCTTACAAAGTATATTACTACAAATAAAGATCCATAATTATGACATGCTCGAAGGATCTATCCCTGTTGCTCTCATATTCAAAATCCATTACAAAGCCATGTTCTCAGCTTTTGCCAACAAACACAAATTCCAATCTCAAAAAGAAGAAACACTCCTACTACAAACAGGTTTATCCCGCTCAAACACTGTTATCCCAAAAGCAATCCAATGGAAAGACATATCCCTACCAGAAGATTGGATCCTCGAAGGTGCAGCACCACCAGAACTACCACCACCACCTCAACTCAATGTCCAAATTAAAAATATTACCCAATACACAGATGGAAAAGTCAAACTGTCTTTCCACCGACACTCTACAAGTTCCAGATTCTCAGAAACCTCTTCCTCTTCCAGTACAATAGATCTGGTCAGAATTTGCAAAATCCCTTCGTTATCAATATCCCTTATCATGCAAACCTTTCTAGAAAATCTACATCTGACATCCCTTTTACCAGTTTCCAAAATGCAGACTATACTACAAATATACCAAAACCAGTTTCTACAGACCTTGAGCAACCATCTCCTCCAACTTCACCAACTTTTTCAGCTGTTATTGAAAACATCCAAAATGAACTGAATGTTTCGACTTCAGAAAAGTATTTTGTCATAAACAAACCTCTTCTCAAAAGTGATTTTTATGGTGATCATAATATAGAAAAACGATCTTGGTTTTTTCAACATTTCCTCCAATAGAGGAATGATATTCAAAAACAATTTTATGCTTACATTGAGACCCATGCATGCAAATTTTATTCTTTGATTGTTTTGAATTCCATTTTGTTTTAGCACAACATATTGCATATCTATTTGCATTCATTAAACATGCATGTCCTATTACAACCCGTTCAAAAACCCCTACATGGACCCTCACTAGTGGACCAACAGTTGAGTCTGATCATCCACCTTTAAGCAACATACAACTTTCCCATAGAGATCAAACGATTAATGTAGCCCCATATAAATTACCTGGTGAAGATACCCTCACAAGTACCAAACATATCATCCAACAAAACAACTTTACAAATACCAACCTCCATTCCATCGGTAAACAGCTTACCAGATTGGAAAAACAAATACAAAAAAACCCAACCCACTTCATAACCGATAAAACCCCAATTGACCTTAAACTCAAAGACCCAGTATTCAAACCATATCAAGTTACTCAAACGAGTAAAGCACAAATTTAAAAAAATCAAACAGATTTTCTTAGAGCCATTAAAATACACTTACAAAACCTTGATTGGACAACCTTGACTGTCCCAGGTACACCTCAACAATCTAACCCTTCATCCTCTACAAATCAGATTAATACTATCCAAAATAACCCCGTATCAACCTCTGATGCAGACATCATTCAAGAACAACCTCTTCGACTAAACAGACTCACCTGGTAAGCTCCCAAAACAACCATTGCTTCAGATATTTCCATATCTACCGAACCAACTATCATCAGCCAACATAAATATAATGCATCTTCCCTCTATGAATGGAACATAGATGGCATGTCCGAATATAATATCGTAAACACCCTCCAACAAATGACCATGACAGCTAATGCCTACAAAACCCAAACAAGAACCTCAGACAAAGCCATAGTTGAATTTCTTATTGCAGGCTTCTCTGGCCAACTTAAAGGATGGTTGGATTACCATCTCACTGAAATGGATCACCTACATATTCTAAACTCTATACAAACCTATGAAGACCAAACACCTATCATTGACCCTTTAGGAAATACCATCCAAGATGATGTGTCTACCCTTATCCTTACCATCTCCTTGCATTTTGTTGGAGATCCTTCCCATTTGAAAGACAAAAATGTTGAACTTCCCTTCAACCTTCGGTGCAAAAAACTCAGTGATTTTCAGTGGTACAAAAATATCTTCCTTACTCATGTTATGCTTCGAAAAGATTCAAACCAACCATTTTGGAAAGAAAAATTCATTACAGGCTTACCAATTCTCTTAAGAGAAAAAGGTCCGAAAAAAGATCAAAGATACCTTTACAACCAAAACCATACCATATAACCAGCTTACATACAGTGAACTTGTGAGCTTCACACAAAAAGAAGGTCTCAAGATCTGCAGGATCTCAAACTCTAAAAACACCTAAAGTGGGAAATGAAACGTAACAGGCAAAAACTTGGTAGTTTCTGTCACCAATTTGACCTTTCCACCAAAAATCCCTCCTGCAGTGGAACCTGTTCACAGCCTAAAAAATATTCGAACCATACGCCTCCTTATAAACGATCGGCCCATAAATACCGACAATAATTTTATCCCAAACCAGACCAACCTTACTACAAAAGGCCTTACAAATTCAACAAACCCCACAGACCTTTCCAGTCAAAACCCAAACCAAAATTTGACCCCAAAAATATTACCTGTTACAAATGTAACTAGAAAGGACATACATCCCGTTTCAGAAAAAGTCAATACCAAACTTCATGAGCTCCAAATAGATGAAGATACCATCAACCAAATACAAAATCTTTATATTGAAGCCACATACATTGACCATTCTCCTTCAGACACCTCTGAAGAAGAATTTCAAATAAATGAAATAGGAACCACCAGTGCTACTTCAGATGTCTCTACGGATTCCAAACAAATTAACGTCCTAACCCAAGACCAAGAATTCATTCTTGAGGATATCAAAAGACTTGATGATCCTCATCTTCAAAAAACCTACTTGGATAAACTGTTGAAAGATTTTAACCAACCAGAGCACCCTTCATATAATCCTCCAAACCGCTCTCTATTACTCTCTACTAGTATCAATACATATGACCTTATAAAGATTCTTAACAAAAAAAAGTCCAAAACCATAGTCACCATTCCAGAGTTACATTCTGAGATCAAAACCCTTAAATCCGAATTACAAACCTTGAAACAAGCCCAACAGAAAGACTCTGTCATATTACAGCATTTCCTGTCTAAAATTGAAAGCCAGTCTGACACTCTCTCTGAACCAGAAGATCAAACCATTGAATCTCATGCATTGCCCCATACACTTACAAACAATAAGCATATCCCAGATGATCTCCTGAATGTATTAACATAAATATCTTCAAAAAAATATTTGATTAAAATTACTCTTATTTTTCCAGAAGATTTCAAACTGGACACTATCGCTTTATTTGACACAGGTGCAAATTTAAATTGCATCAAAGAAGGTTTAGTTCCAAAATGATTTTTACAAAATACCTCTGAAAAACTTTTTGCTGCTAATAATTCAAAATTACATATTGCAGGAAAAACCCAAGCCTCTGTTTTCAACACGGGCATTTCTCTTAAAACATTCTTTGTTGTTACAAAAGATATAAACCATACCATCATTCTTGGCACTCCATATATTGACATGATCACTCCATATCAAGCACATCATGATTGTATTACTACCAAAATCAATGGCATCAAACTTGTTTTTCTATTCTTAGAAAAATCTAAGACTAGAAATTTAAATTTAATTAAAATATGTTCCATACATACATATCATATCAATACACTAATTCATGGAAAACAATTCCATTTACATGATTTACAAAACCATGTTTCTTTTTCTTGTATTAACAGGCAATTACAAAACTCGAATTTACAAAAGAAAATCATTGATTTACAAACTAAGATTGAACAACAGATTAGTTCAGATTTACCTAATGCCTTCTGGAAAAGAAAATAACACATTGTTGATCTTCCATATGAAGATACTTTTTTAGAAAAACTCATACCTACAAAAGCAAGACCTATACAAATAAACGCTGATTTAGAACAACATTGCAGACTTGAAATCCGAGATCTTAAGTCTAAAGGTCTTATCCAAAAATCCCGATCACCATGGTCGTGTGCAGCCTTTTATGTAAATAAAAACTCTGAAATTGAAAGAGGCACACCAAGACTTGTGATCAATTACAAACCTCTAAATTCTGCTTTAAAATGGATCAGATATCCAATCCCCAGCAAAAAAGATTTGTTGCAAAAATTACACTCCACATTCATATTTTCTAAATTTGATATGAAATCCGGATTTTGGCAAATCCAGATTAATCCCAAAGATAGATACAAAACTGCTTTTACAGTTCCTTTTGGTCAATACGAATGGAATGTCATGCCTTTTGGTTTAAAGAATGCCCCATCTGAATTCCAACGCATCATGAATGACATCTTCAATGCACATTCAAAATTTTGCATTGTTTATATTGACGATGTACTTTTTTTTCACAATCCATAGATCAACATTTCAAACATCTACATACATTCTTTCATACTGCAAAACAAAATGATTTAGTTGTTTCTAAAACAAAAATTTCTCTTTTCTAAACCCGTGTCCGTTTCCTAGGCTATTATATCTGCCAAGGTACTATCACACCAATAGAAAGATCTTTAACCTTTACCAGTAAATTTCCTGATAAAATCACTGATAAAACCCAATTGTAAAGATTTTTTAGCAGTCTAAATTATGTTTTGGACTACTATCCCAATATTAGTCATCTAGCCAAGCCTTTACATGATAGGTTAAAAACCAACCCTATTTATTGGTTTGACCTCCATACCGATCTAGTCAAACAGATTAAGAAACAAGTCCAAACCATTCCTCTCCTTCATTTAGCTATTCCTTTAGCTCCTAAAATAGTCGAGACTGATGCCTCTGACATAGGATATGATGGGATTCTTAAACAAATACAAGATAACAAAGAACAAATACTCCAGTATACATTTGCCCACTAGAATGATTGTCAAAAAAATTACTCTACTATAAAAAAGGAGATCCTTTCAATTGTTCTTTGTATTACAAAATTCCAAAGCGATTTATTAAATTAGAAATATTTTTTACATGTTGACTGTAAATCTGCAAAATAAGTTTTACAAAAAGATGTCCAAAATCTTGCTTCAAAATAGATTTTTGCCTGATGGCAAGCTATATTAAGCATTTTTTATTTCGATATTGTCTACATTAAAGGAGATTCAAATTTTATCCCTAATTTCCTAACCCGAGAATTCCTCCAAAACAAGTCCTGATGCTACCTAAAGCAAGGGCTAAAGACAAAGGGAAAGCCCCTCAAACACAACCTACAAAACCAGAAAGCACCAAGCCTTCTGCGAAACTAATGTCTTCCGCCATCCTTTCTGCCAAACCTGTCAAATCCTAGTATGAGGCAGTTATTGAAGAAGAAGAACCTACAAAACCACCACAAGTCCAACCCAACACAGTTCAACATTAGGTTGACACCATCTCCAAATCACCAGAATTACTCCTGGCATTACAAAAAGTGTTCCAACAGGCCTCTAACGACTCCGTATCTCCAACAGGTAGTATTTTCAAATCCCTTTCAAAACCCCAAGAGGTTTTTTTGCTTCAAAACCCCTCCTTTCTTTACAAAAAACCAGTTTTCCAAAAACCAAATCCAAATATATTTTCAAAACTACTTTCCAAAATATTTTAACTATGGAAGAAGGATTTTATCATGAAAATCCTTCCATTGCTGCTTCAAAGATTTTCCCTCCAAATTGGTACTACAAACCCTGGAATTTAGCCAAACCACAATCCTACTATGCCACCATCCTTGAGATTACCAATTCTATCAAGTTCAAACACTTCAAACTACATTCTGATCACACTGAACCCGTATATTCTACATACATCATTCACAAAGTTATTCACCCTAAAGATTGGGGGCAACCCTTACATCAACCTCTCTCCTTTCCCATACACTTCCGTACAAATCCTCAGGACTTTAATATTACTTATACGTATTGGGATTACCAATAGGCATGGTTCAATGCCTTCCTCCTATAAAATCACAACCATAGCTATTCTTGGCTTTTCTACTTCCATAATACAATGAATACTACAAACCTTCCCCTCTGGTTCCTCAAATGGTGGAGCTACTATGGTTGTCACATTGACTACCTCAAAGACCATCCTCTGGTTGAAAATGGTTACCTCCATTTCAAAAATAATTTTCAACCAACCCCTTCTAAAAGGAAGTTTCCTCCCCTTCTCATTTTCTGTACAAAACTTTTTGTTCCATGGGTATGTTCCTGGTTCTATGACTATAATCTACAGAATGGACATCCAGTACTTGTTCGGAAATTCAAAATTAAATGGTGGGATTCCTTTGCAGTTGAGTCCAAAAGTTCCAAATTAGCTGTTACGGAATGGTTACAAAAACATCAAACGGCTCCCATCATTAATCATCATCCTAAATCAAAGTTTCTAGCCCGAAAGGCTCAAACGGCAGCTCTCTTTGCCTCTGCTAGAACTGAAGAGGAATACCTACAAATAGTACAACGCATTATACAAAGCTAAGATCCAAAAACAGTCTTGTCCCACTCCAGCTCACCTGGCTCGATATCTCCTGCCATTTCCCTTGGATATGATAATGAAGATGACTGCTTTGGTATCTTGCCACCTATCAAGCGATATTAAAAAAAAAGTATTTCGGACTTTCTCAGGCTCATTTCTTTAGAGCTCATATCTTTTTAACTCACCTATTTTGAGTCTCTTTGCTAAAAAACCCATTTGTTTTAGGCTTTTTCTACAAATATTACCTGCTACTACAAACATACAAATCAAGTGTCAGTAGCAAGTAGACAACAAATGAAAGTCCCACAAAAACCGTGGGTATCTTCCATTTTGTCATTTCTGAATCAAGGCAGACAATACCACATTGGTTCTGAAGGCATCTCCAAACTTTTCAACAAGATGTTTTGGCTTCTTCCATAGCAACTCGTCTATAAAAAGGAGACTCCTACAACCTCAGAGGATAGACTAATTTTTTCCCCAGAAAATTTTACTCTCCCCTGTAACTCATATCTGTAACCCATCTCTGTTCTCCTCTATAACCAATATCTCCTGTATTAATTTTAGTTATAAATTTAAATAAGATAATCTTATTTTTATCTACATTTTTGTTATATCTATTTTTGTTCTTTTTATTCTTGTTATATTTAAGTATGCTCTGTATTTGATCAAGGATCTTAACATTGTTGGTCTTGCCTTATTCATTCACATCAGAAATCTGTTTATATTCTTCTTTTCTTTTATATATATATATATATATATATATATATATATATATAAAGAGAGAGAAACAAGCCACTTAACTTGGTTGAGTTCATGACCCGAATCACGGGTTTGACAAGTTGTGCCATAACACCAGGGCTATTTTTTTCTAATTTTGCTTTTTCCTATAATTGATACCTTTTTTAATTTCATTTTTTAAAATAATTCTTAAAGTTATGATTCAATCAATATCACTCATTTGTGAATTTTGTTATTTTTTTGCTTATTTAACATTTTTTTATAAAGCTTTTTAAAAAAATTATTTTGTGTGTATTTAATTTTGAAGTGATTTTTTTTATTCATCTATAAATCTTTTTTTTTTATCTTTTGTATAGATGAAATTTATTTTTAAAAATAAAAAATGTTTATTTATATTATACACTTAGGTCCTCAATCTTTAAAAACAACATAATTTATACAATTTAGGTCTCTTTAAATTCCAAAAAACCACTTTTAATACAAAAGTTTATTTGTATTATTTTTCAGTTCTTGGTTAAGGAGAGGAGAGAGAGGGGTTGCTAGATTTTGATAATGAGAGGGAAAGTCGTCGTTCAAGTCATTGCCAACCACCAAAATGGATGGTTTTTTTTTAATCTTTTTTGGTATTTTTTAGGTTAATAGGTTTGTTAATAGGTGCTACAAGGGTGTTGACGAGGGTTGAATTAGCTTAAAAATTGGATTTTTATGATAAAAGATACACGATCCAGTTTTTCCAGCCACCATAGTGATGGCTGGAATCTCAATTCGCCGATGAAATATCATCTATGTATTTTTTTTTAAAAAAAAAAGTAAAAACAAGCCCACACGCATGAGTCTGGGCTTGAAGGTCCGATTCACCTATATGACTGGGCTTTTCCTTGCAATACCCTAAGCGTACTAGGCAATAGGCTCGAGCACCGGGGGTTTCTTTTTGCCCTTTTTGGTTATAGCTCTTTTTAATATTTTTTATAAATGAAATTTATTTTTTAAAATAAAAAATATTTATTTTCAGATAATATTTTAAATATGTGCCCCATTGCATAGTATTTTTTCCTATTATTTTATTCAATCAATTTAATATATATGTCTATTTATATTATCATTTGATTGAATAAAAAAATATTTTCATAAATAAATTTAGCAAACACAATCAGGTATATATTTTATTTTGTACGATTAAATATCTTGATCTATACATGTCTTTTGATTTTCCCAGTGTTATTTTTAGTTATCATTAATGATTTTTTTTTCATTTATTAACGTACATAGTTCTTGATTTATTTGATTACATATATTCATAAACTATTTTTACATCCATTTATAATTTTTTTAGCTACAAAAATGCATCTGAAAAGCTTACATAGACAAAAAAAAATAAAATTAAAAGAGCCCAAGTCAAATAGTTAGTATTATCTAATTATTGTCAATATTTATGTAATTAATAATATCTTATTTTGTGGGATGTAAATCTGAATTATTTCTATTTAATGAAAAAAACTCTCATAGATAAAAGTCATTTAGCCAATTTGACATGGTATTAGAGTTTCACTTCTGAATTTGTATTTCACTATCTTGTTTTGGTTTTTCTTTGGTTTTTTTAATAGCCAATCAGTCTTAAATACCCATGACTCTTGGGTCTTGGATTTTCTTTTATTCTTGGCTATTTTTTTGGTTATGTTGTGGTTTTCTTTCATTTTCTTAACTGGATAATTAGTCCTAGTTACCTAGGTCTCTTGGATCTTGGATTTTCTTATAGTCTTGGTTGATTGTTATGGTTTTATTGTGTTTATTGAGAAGATAACATCAAACAATTTTGGGTTGCTTAGTGTTCGAATCACTAGAAAAAATTATTCAACTTGGGAATTCTAGTTTTAAGTACTTGTCATGGGGAAAGAATTATGGGATCATGTTGATGGGAGTGATCCAGCTCCCAATGATTATATAAAGTTACTTCAATAGAAGGTCAAAGATGCTCGGGTAATGTATTGGATTTTAGAGTTTGCTAACCCTAATATTGTTTTTGATCTAAGACCATGCATGATAGCACAAGCCATGTAGGAGTACCTAAAAAAGGTTTACTCTCAAGAAAATAGTGCTAGATGTTATTAATTATAAAATGAAATTTCTAATTATTTTGAAGGTAGCCTTTCCATCAGGGATTACAACTTTGGCTTTCAGAGTTTATACGCAAAATATACTAATATAGGTTATGTCAAAGTGCCCGTTAAATCTCTCTCTATTGTTCAACAAGTTCATGCCTAAAGCAAGCGTGATCAATTTTTAATAAAACTATGATTTGAATATGAGATTATTCACTCAAACTTAATGAACTGAAATCTTTGCTCTTCTTAGATGTTTGTTTTAGGGAATTACTTTGCAAAAAGCAACATCAACTTACATAAGGCATTTTCACGTAAAAAAAATTATGTTACAGTTGCTTTTATGGCTCAAATAAAAGAGAAGGGTAGGAATATGAGTAATATACAGTGTTATAGTTGCAAAGAATATGAAAACATTGTAACAATTGTAGAAAGAAGTTATACATTTATTGCAAATACAAAGGACATATTATCAAGAAGTGCCCCCCTCGTCCTTAAAATCATGAAATCAATGCTTTTCTAGTTATAACGTATGACAACCCATACATAATAGTTAAATATGGTATTATTACTCTTAAAATGGTACATCAAATGATTGCTTCATCTTTTTCAGCCTTAAAGCTATAAGGTAATAATATTAATTATCAATGTTGGCTTGTTAATTATGCTATTTCAAATCATATGACCAACTCATCTAGTATGCTTAAAAATATTCGTATGTGTCATGGTTCATCACAGATTCAGGTTGCTAACAGAGGTCATATACATATTACTAAGGTTAGGTATATCAATCCAACTTTTAAAAATGCGTTTGTATTACCAAAGTTGTCTGCCAGACATATTTTGGTTGGTCAATTGGTGGAGAATTTTTGTAATCTGTGTTTTTCTCGTGATGGTTATTTTGTGCAGGAGTAGGTGTTAGGGACAGTGATCATTAAGAGGCTTAAAGTTGAAAGACTATTTCCACTGTATTTTTCAATTTCTCATTTTCTATCTTTTACTTGTAATACTGTTAAAAATAAAGGTGAAGTGTGGCATAAATGTTTAGGCCATCCAAATTTTATTGTTTTGTCTTGTTTGTTAAACTCTGGTTTTTTAGGAAACAAAGATCAATTTTCTTCTCATAATGTTCTATTTGATTATTATACATGTAAAATTAGGGAAGAATAAAACCCTTCCATTCACTTTTCTTGGTAGCCGTGCTATAATGAGCTTTAATATTATTCATAGTGATGTTTGGGATATTACTGTAACATCCCCACTTCTCAGCAGGCCAAACATTCCATTAAACCATCACACACACCATTCAATCCTTCCATATATCACATTCACAAATAATAAGCACAATGACTTTTCTTAAATATTAGTCTATCATATAAATGGATTGATAAAAGGGAATAACATAAATGTATACAAATACATAATTGAGTTCGCAAAAAAAAATTTGTATAATAACTTAAAACATCGGTTTACAACCAAATCCAATAAAACATAAATCAATAGAAGGGTTAGGGTTCTTTAATCTTTTCTTCCCATTCCTTGATAAACTCTACACCAAAATGTTAACCTAGAGTGATTAAAAAGAGTCAATGAGTTATAAAAGAGAGATATTTTGGTGGTTTAGAGAGTTTAGAGAGAGGTTGGAGAGAAGACATACATAAACTTCGACGACTATAAATCCACCTTCCATGGTTGGATCAGAGCGATATTTGGATATATTGTCCTCCTCCATGTCTTGTACATTCTCACCAGAGAGATCTTCTACATTAGTCTCTGTTCGACACATATCATGGGAGGAATGTTTCTAAAAAAAATACACTTCTGGACAGTCTCAGTCGTCGACTGTTTTCTCCTTCTTCCACCGTTGGATTAGGCTATAATTGGGATATGTTGTTCTTACGGATGCTATCTGAATTTGGAACGGTGGAGATCAAACACAAACAGTCCAAACAGAAGTTATGCTTCTTGCACAGTGGGTCTGTAATGTTTAGGTTAGTTCGATTAAACCCAAGTTTCTGAAAATTTCACTGTTGGATGAAGTTGATATTTGAATATGTTATACTTATAATAATGAATTACAACTTGACCGCATGGATTGTCTAGAATATTATTTGTTTGTTATTTATGGGTGTTTGAAACTACTGTCAAAATTGGTTCTGTGTGAACCGAAATAGCCCCCAAATGAAATAAAGCACTAGAATGGTATTTAGGCTCCCTAACATAGACTTCCAGGGCTATCACAGAAAGCATTTTAAAACAACCATAAATAACAAAAAAATAATATTCCTAACAATCCGTACGGTCAAATTGTAATTCATTATTATAAGTATAACATATCTAAATATCAACTTCATCCAACAGTGAAATTTCCAGAAACTTGGGTTTAACAGAACTGACCTAAACATTGCAGAACTATTATGTAAGAAGCACAACTTTTTTTGGAGTGTTTTCTTCTGATCTCCACCATTTAGAATTTAGATAGCATCTGGACGAACCACGCATCCAAATTATAGCTCGATCCAACGGTGAATGGAGGAGAAAACGGTTGGCGACTAAGACTATCCAGAAATGTATTTTTCCCATAAATTTTCCTCCCATGATATCTCTCAAACGGAGAGTGAAATAGAAGATCCCTCTGGTGCGAATGTACAAGACATGGAGGAGAACATCATATCCAAATATCGTTCTGATCCAATGGTAGAAGTTGGAGTTATAGCCGTCGGAGTTTCTACCATCAATATGTCTTCTCTCCAACCTTTCTCTAAAGTCTCTAAACCACCCAAATATCTTTTTTTTATCACTTATTGACTCTTTTTAATCACTCTAGGTTAACATTTTGGTGTAGATTTCATCAAGGAATAAGAAGAAAAGATCAAAGAACCCTAACCCTTCTCTTGTTCTTGCAAGTCACCACAAGAGAGAAATAGAATGGTATTTATAGTGCTATCTTCTTATTAATTACACCTTTACCCTCATCCCTTCTTATCATTTGTACATAAACCCCTAACCTTTTGTTATTTGAACATTGACCTCTCTTGGTTTTACTTATTCATTTTGTCCCCACAAAATTTTTCTTTTTAACAATTTAGTGCTATATTCACTTTTTATTTCATTAATTTCACCATTTTTATCTTGATTTAAGTTTTTTTAATTTAATTTAACCCATTTTACTATCGGTTAAATTTCTCATATTTTAATAACCCAGTAAAATTATAACTGGGATTTACAATTACACCAATTATTCCTCATGCTTATTACAAGTACGTTATGATATTTATTAATAATTACAGTCAGTTTATCTAGGTGTGTCTCAATTTTCTACTTGTATTAAGATATTGAGATCTTATTCGGGTGGGGAATATATGTCTCATGAACTTCATGATTTCTTGCATAAAAAAAGATGTTGTCTCACATCTCTCATGTCCTTATACACCACAATAAAATAGGATTGTTAAACTTACGAACTGTCATCTTTTAGATATCACTAAGACCTTATTGATTAAGTCTTTTGTACCATCTAAATTATGGGTTGAAGCTTTGCTACTATAGTTTATTTAATAAATAAAATGTCATCTCAGGTGTTAAATTTTAATTCATCGTACTATCATATGTACAATAAATCTCATAGCTATAAGTTGTGTTTGTTTTGTCTATTTGCCTTCTCATAAACAACACAAACTTTCTACTTAGTCTGCTAAATGTATTTTTTTGGGTTATAGTGTTTCTGACAAAGGTTCTGTTTATTATGATTTAAGCTGCAACAAATTTTATATTTTTAGAAATGTTGTTTTCTTTGGCAATCAATATTTCTTCTCGACTTATGTTGAATCTTTCTTTGTTGCTCCAATTCTTCCTAAGTTTAAGGATTTATCATCTTTTTAACGATTCAAGCCACAAAATGTGTATAAAATGCTCCACTACCTAAGATTGCTCTTAAGACTGCTTACGTGTCTCCTCCTTATAAGTCTACTTTTTTATGCTTATTAGAGTATTCCATCCCTCTAATTAGTATGGTTTTTCAGTTATTTTGTCAACTATTAATGTTCCATCATATTACTTATAAATTGTTAAGCATGAGTGTTGACAAAAAGCACTGCAAAAGGAACTTCTGGCTCTTCAGAATAACCATACATAGGAAATTATTTCTTGTCCTTCAATTGTTAAGCCCAAAGGTGTAAATAAGTGTACTCAATTAAGTTTCTCTCTAATAGAACTCTAGATCAATTTAAAAGCATGAATGGTTGCTCTTGAAAATAAACAGGAGTATGAAGTGGACTATAAGAAGACTTTTGCTCCAGTTGTGAAAATAATTACAGTGCGTACCATTATTGTCATTGTTGCTTCTCAAGGTTGGCCCATTTATCAAACGAACATCAAAAATGTTTTTCTTTATAGTGATCTCAAAAAAAATATTTATATGAAACCTCCATTTGGTTTGTTCTCCCCCTTACATCAGTTGTGTGTAACTTGAAAAGATCCTTGTATGGTTTGAAACAGGCTCCCCGAGTATGGTTTAACAAGTTCTAATCTACCTTGATTCGCTTCTCTTTTATGCAAAGCAAATATCTTGTTATTTCTTTACAAGTCATCTACTAGTTTTTTTCTCCTATTTATTTATATGGATGACATTGTTATTGTGAGAACTGATTCTTTATTGATTAAGAACCTTCGACAACATCTTTAGGATTGTTTTCACATGAAAGACCTTGGTTCATTATACTTTTTTCTGGGGAGTTTTTGCATCAAAATATGCTCAGGATTTGATTTCTTTAGCTGGTCTTTAAGACTCTTCTCCAATGGATACTTCTCTGGAGGTGAATGTTAAGTGTTGACATCGAGAAGGGAATCTTTTTCCTGATCATACTCTATTTCAATAATTAGTTGGCAGCTTGAATTATTTCAATATTACTTGGTCTAATATCTTTTTTGCAATTCGGCAAATCAGTCAATTCAATTCATGCAATCTCCATGTCACTGACATTTGGTAGTTATTTACCACATCATATGATATCAATTTGGTTCTTTTAGTTACAGTCTATTCTTCCCATAGTTTTTACATTTTACATTTGTCTTATTGTCTTTAGTGATGATAATTAGGTAAGATATCTTGATACACGTTACTCTGTTAACGAGTTAGTGTATGTTTCTTAGCGATTTCTTGATATCTTGAAAAGGCTAAAAACATGTTGGAGTTTCCAAATCTTTGATTGATCATGAATATAAAGCCATGTTGGTTGCATGTTCAGAGATTGTTTAGGTTATTTGAACACGAGTGTTATTTATATTACTATCAATCTTGTTTTCGGATTTAATTTCAAGCCCAAGAAAACTACTCAAAAATCAAGACATGGATGAAGGTGGCATTGACACTCATGGCAAATGCAGTCAGAAGTTGTTGGTGGTAAAGTCACAGAGAGGACCTTTGAATTGCGGAAATCAGTCCGATGAGTCAGATGCTTTTGATGAAGGTGCTGTTTGGGTCATCATTTTCTGGACAGAAAATGTCGTCAGAAGTAATCTGTTTGACTGGATTATTTTCAAATCGATTGGCAGATCAGCTTATATATTGACTCACAATTTACTGAACTAGGAAGACTGGACAGACTAACAAGTGTAAAAACAAGTATAGCATTAAATTTGATAAAAAATAAAATTTAGTGTTTCAGATAACTGTGATAATAATATTAAACACCATTACCACGATACCAAGTTTTAACATCAACAACCAGCAGCCAGCCTGCATCTTCACTTTCTTCGAACAGCTTCACCACGCGTTCCTAGTACAGGCAACCAAAACGTATGCAAAACTGTTTGGGATCGAGATCAAATAGAATCAGGCACCCTGCTTTGTAGGCAAGGCAAGACTTGAAAGTTTATATTAGGAACAATGAGGGGGGAAAAAACAAGCCAATATTTGATGCTGAGGACATCCTACAGAAAGGAAAAACGAAAAACAAAAAAATAGCGGGCACTTAAAACACTGACCATCAAAAAAGAGTACACTCCGGTCTCTGCACAACAAAAG
>Ga0325404_1002050_pt1 | contig 21473 bp, 8 predicted proteins | sample PopdelMetagenome_18_FD_205664 | JGI IMG/M metagenome (GOLD analysis project Ga0325404, IMG submission 205664) | Populus deltoides microbial communities from Bellville, Georgia, United States - Xylem-Control-R1 | ecosystem: Host-associated > Plants > Phyllosphere > Stem > Wood/Secondary xylem...
GAGATACATGACAACATATATATATATGTGTTTGTGTGTGTGTGTGTGTGTGTGTGTGTGTGTGTGTGTGTGTGTGTGTGTGTGTGTGTGGGGTCCTAGCTTCCCAAACCATATGAATGAACTATTGGCCAACTATTCTTCAAGATATCACAGACTTGGTAAAAAAATAACCAAATGTTAAAGGTTTGTTCTAGTTCCTTACCATTCATTTGCAAAAATTATCATTATAAACTCAATATAGCCTCTCTTTTTTTAATAGAGAATGGATATCTTAGGTTCACTCCTCAAGGCCTCAAGAAAGAGATAGTTTATCCTTGTTAAATACACAACACCATATAGGTAGAGGTAATAACTTTGGCTGAGATAACCGCTAAAAAACATAATCTCTTTCATATGGAAGAATCCCATTTATTATTTTATGTTATTTAAAGTCTTGATAATAATATCCAATTTGATAACAAAAAGGTGAGGGGGCAATGTTAAAATCTTGAGAGTTCTTCTATAAAGAATGAAAAACATTTCTTACATAGTTAAAATAAGAGAGCTCTTTTTAATATAATTTTTTACAATCTCCTCCACAGAATAGACAATGACTTTGTAACCAAATAAGAAGATATATTGATTATTTTCCTTGTCCATAAATTAAAACAAATAGAAGAACATGGGTATGTTCCAACTTTCACTTGCCTTTCTATGCTCTAATAACCTTTTAGTTTTCTTTCCTTTATCTTGATTAAAGCTACTATAAGTTACATCCACAGAAAATGTTATACTTTTAGTGTATTTCTTTCTTTGAAAGTCATGAACCTAATTAACTTTTTTTTTTGCTTTTATTGCAGTTAAAAATTTTAAATAATTGTTTGGTAAACAATTTCTATCTTTTAACTTTAAAGAGTGGAAGACATTTTCAATTATGTAGTATATTAGGTTTCACCTAATAAAGCACAGGGAAGATGGTTTTTGAGTTGAAAGACTATTTATTTTTTAAAAAAGACAAAAGAAGACTTTGATATTGGATATTTAATTTGACATTTATTGTAATATTTAGAGTATCATGCTCTTAACCTTATATCCATAATTATAAGTACTACTCCCTGTGTCTCAAAGAAATTTTCATGTTTGACTTTTCATATATATATTTAGAATGTCATTAATCAATATACCATATTATTAGTTTTTTATTCATATTTTTTAAAAATATCTATTTTTAATTGTAGTATCGACAAATGAGTTTTAGTTGGGGGTATTGTAAGAAAATATGACTAAAGTGTTTTCACCAAACAACCATTTGGGACAAAAGAAAAAAGAGAGCAAGATTATTTTTTGGGGATGAAAGGAGTATAATTTTCATCTTTTATCTTACATTTAATTGTAGGTACCTTACCAATGGAGTTTAATTAGAGGTATTGCAGAACAATTCATGAATTAAATGTTTTGAACAAACAGTTATTTAGTGACAAACAAAAATGAAAATTAGCACGATCTCCTTGGGATGGAGGAAGTATAATTTTCATTTAAAGAAACTTTCATTTAATTTTTATTGTAAAGATATACATGATTCCACATTTAATCTTGTCATACACTATAATATGAACTATATTAAAAGACAATTTTTAAAAGACTTTAAAATTGAAACAAATGTGTATTAAAATTATATTAAATGAATATCATATTACAACTTTAAAATGGTAATGTCAATTTTTTAATAATTAGTTTAGCTATTAAAAAGCTTATATTAGTTTTATGCCTTTTATATTCATTTTAATTCAAACAACATAATAATAAATTTATTCACAACATGAGATCACAATTTATTATCAAACATGTTTAATTGCTTTGTTTTAAAGCACAACACAACATAATTAACTGTAATGCACTACAATGCAGTCAACATGTTTTTTTTTCCTTACAAATCATTTGCAAAAAGATCATTATAGGCTTTACTTTAATAAATAATGGATATCTTAGGCTGATTCCCAAAAGCCTCAAAAAGAGATAATTTGTCTTTGTTATAATAGACTACTTCACCAAATAGGTAGAGGTAAGAACTCCGACTTAAATAACTACTAAGAAATGTTATCTCTTTCATGTAAAAGAATATTATTTATCATTTTAGGTTATCCAAAGTCTTGATAATAGATAATGACCAAATTTGATAATAAGAAGGTTAGAGAGCATTACTAGAGGCTACATATAAACCACAAGTTCTCATTAGTATTCCATCCCTAAAAAAATAGCATACTAAGTTTATAAGCATGATTCTTTTAAACATGTTAGAAAAGAAAATACAAGAAGCAAAAGGAAAATGTGTTGGTATTTTTTTTAATGAAATTCCATGGGCATACAAAACCACCCATAAGTCCTGCACTAAAGAAAAAACATTTCTCCTCACCTATGATACTAAATGCATGATCCCTGTTGAAATTAGGTGCTCTAATTATAGATTGTCATACAACTCACCTAACAAAAACTAGAAAGAGCTTAAGGTTAATCTTGATCTTGTAAAGGAATCTTGACTAGCAGTTTATATGAGAAACAAGACATACAAATGTAAGACAACCCATTATCATAATACAAAAGTTAAAAATAAACAATTTAGAATGGGGGATATGGTATTAAAAAATCAAAGGTAGCATACAATTCAAAAGAAAGAGGTAAGCAAACCTTAATATTGGATAGACCATATATGGTTATAAAGGTGATCAAAGCCAATACCCACCATCTTCAAGACACTAAAGGGAATAGTCTTCCACATGTATGACATTTAGATCATCTAAGGATGTATCATTAGTAAATTAGCCATCTCTTGTATTTTAATATCTTTCTAGATAATAGAATTAACACTTCTTTTCATGCATGCTCACCATTAAATTTTCTTCATAAATTTTTCTCTATATATTGCTCTTCATGGAAATATTTTGTCTTTTACTCTGTATCCTAGATAGGCTAAGGGTAAGTAACACTCCTACTTTTGAGAGAGTACTAGCTAGCATGATTGGAGTAGGAGAAGTTGCATCCCTCACCTCTTCTAGGATCGAGAGCGGTGAAGGGGTCCCTCTTTAAGCTCAATTATGTATTTTTACTTTTAAGTTGACCTTGTTGTTGTTTCTCTAAATTTCATCTCTTTATATGAGCTATTTTCTATCTTCTCTATTATTATTTCCCTTTAGAGACAACCTACTGAGTCTCTTATGGACCATGATCTTGATTTTTAAGACAATGAAGAATCTATTAATTATATATCACTTTTAGTCTTCTACTAGATAACTTCTTGGGCCTGAGGCCACCTATACCAATAAAAGATACACCAAATGAGAAATAATTATAAAAGTTCAAACATATACATAAGGTAAGATTTTCCTAGTGAATGCATATTTGTTAAGAGGTTGATGTTATTTTTGGATATGGACTATTGTAATTAATCGCACATAACCTTTTTACATATAATAGACCTATATTCAGACTATATGGATCTTGTGTGGTCCTTTAAATAATAGGGCACCCTATATGTCCTAGGTCCAGACCATAAGAATTTCTTTTCTATGCTTTACCATACATCATTCTCCCTCATAACTCCTTCAAATAGCTAGTTTTACTATAAAAGATCCAAGACATAAAACTTTTATTCTCGAGGGAAAAAGAATAGAATTAAGATATTCCATGTTCACTACCAGCATAACCTATTAGTTGATAGTAGTACCTAAATACTACTAAGGATGACTCTTTTAAATCTTGTAAGGATGTCCCCCCACTAAATATTACTAAAGATGTCCTTTATTAGCATAGCCTACCACCAGACTCTTCTTTAGTGAATGACCATTTGCTAAAAGATTGGTGTTCTCTTTTGATATCGATTATTATAACTAATCACACAATAACCTTTTCACCTTTAATAGGCCCATATTAGATTATATGTACCTCGTAAGGTCCTTTAAATATTAGGGCACCCTTAGATCTTCTAAGTCCAGGCCATGAGGATTGTTCTTCTATACTTTACCATACATCATATTCTCATACAACTCCTTTGTATAACTAGTTTTATTATGAAAGAGCCAAGATATAAGACTTTTGTTTTAGAGGGAAAATGTATGAAATTAGGCTGATACATTTCCCCTAATAGCATAACCTATCAATTGATAACAGTACCTAAATACTACTATGGATAACTCTTTTTCATACTGTCTTATGTAGTTTTTGAAAATAACCATGGTGGCCCACCTATTCAAGTGTAACTAGCTTACATAGAAGTTGCAGTAAAAGAATACATTTTATGTAATCCAAGATAGGAGGAACTTGAAGGCCCACCTTTAAGCTGTCTACTTATCTTCTCTACTTGAAAAATAATTTAGCCATATACACACTCCTTATTGGGCATTAATATCTATTATTTGTTGCATTATTATTGTGTTAATGAAAGTATCTTCTAAATAGTCTCTGAGTTATCTATTATTTGAAGTTTTAGAAAGGAGGCTAACCTTAAACAAAGTGATCATCAAATTCTAGTAAAACCTAAATGAAATCCTCTAAAACAACTCCTACACGGTTTAATTTTAGACCTAGATTGAGCAATAAATCAGGTTAAAAGATTTCATAATTGATCCACTAGTTCATGTTTAATAATAATATTGAATAATTTTTTATGTTTTAAAAGTTTTTTTTAGGTTTTTTTTTCTCAATTTGATAATTGACCTTGTAAACTAGTTGGAACTAATATAGTTGTTCAAATATCCACTACACAAAAACATAAAAGTTATCAGATGATTCTGAAAATTAATATTTTAGAAATAATTTTGGCCAAATAAACATATTAAATGGATAGAATGGTAATAAGCACCCTTTATCATCATTCAAAGTTGATTTTTGCGTTATATATATATATATATATATATAAAAGTTCATTTCTACGAGAGCATGGGCATAACTCAAGCCATTGGTTTCTAAATTTCTCATCTTTTAGAACGAAAAATCACCGGTGCTTATTGCTCGAGTTTCGTAGTGTAAATTTTAGTCATATTGTTTTTCTCCCAAAAACTGCTAAGTTCATAACATCCTTGCAAATTTTCAAATGAAGAAAGTTTATGTTCATGGTTCAGATTTGCAGCGCAACAACACTTTGTTAGATCAATTTTTATTTTTTTATTTTATTTTTATCTAAGAACTGATCGCGGTAGGATAAACTCAATTGCATATAACACAATTCTCAAGAGTCATGATAAGCAATTGAATGATGTTGATGTTGAACCTGCAATTCTTGTATTGGCTTGCTATAATCCTCCAAATGCATGGGAGTCCAGCAAGCAGCTGTCAATATTTGATCGACTGACACTCATACGTGAAGGCGACATAATCCATTAACCAATCAAGAAGGGTTTTCTTCGCACTAGGACCATTCAATGCCGACGCTTTTTTTTAGGTCAGTCTTAGCCGTCTTGCAAGGAATTGGTTGCAGGTGTGGGAGTCTTGGACCTACGCTTTCTAGTTACGTATGAGCAAGTATATCCTAATTTCCAGTTGAGTTAAAGCATGGAGGCTGGTCTTAAAGATTAGAAATGGATTTCTTATACTCTTGACTATGAAAGTAAAGAGACTTAGTGCCTTTGGTCCAATGGTAAACAACTTTAGACCACCACCAAAACTCGTGCGTGACTTTGATCTCTACTTGTAACACTAGATTTTCTCTTTTATTTTATTATCAACCAAAACTTTAATGATTATTAAGAATCTAATGCATGATAATAGAGCTTTATTAATTGGTGAGTTGTTTAATTGAACACAGAGCACGTTGCCTAGGATTTGGGATTGCATGTTCTTAGCCTAGGATTTGGGATTGCATGTTCTTGAGCTAAGCTTCTGATTGGATGTCCCCACATAAATAAAGATGATACAACCAATAAGGTTGAATCATACTAGGAAATTGTAAAATTAACGAGCCGGTAATCAACGTTGATAGATAAAATAACATAACCTAATCTTCCATTCCTCTAACTAAAAATGAGGACAAGTGTTAATCATTAACTAAATGGTATATAAGTGCTGATCTCCCCATCACAAACTTCCACTGCTCAGGTAGAAATGAGATCTGATTGTCATAACTTGATTTTACATTCTATAAATTATCATTTAAAAAACATATAAAAGAAAAGGTGACTTGGTTGGTAAGAACAGGCTGAAGAGAGATCCAAATGCATAAACAAGAGATGAAAAAATCAAACTGAACAACCAGAACAATGTACTCAATCTACATTTATTACCTAAAGATGTTAGGTTTAGCAAGTTAGTAGAGAATTTGGTTGAACAGGTGCAAGTTGTGCATCAAGAAGTTAGGAGGAAACTAGAAGAAGCAGCTATCAAAAACAATCACACAGCAAACAAGCATAGACAATTTAAATTGTTTTAAGAAAGAGACATTGTCATGGTTTTCTTGCGCAAAGAGAGGTTTCCAGTAAGCACCTATAATAAACTAAAGATGAAGAAGTATGGTTCGTACAAGGTGCTAAAGAAAACAAATGATAATGCTTATGTTATTGATCTTCTAGATAGCATGGGCATATCAAAGACCTTCAATGATGTTGATCTTTACGAGGACTTTCTAAATACTAAACTCAACTCGAGGACAAGTTTTTCTAAAATAAGGGAGATCGACGTAGAATAATTAGCCCATGAGTTTATAGACCAAATTGAGGCATAAGTTATTGTTTTTCTATTTTAAATATTTTCCTAGTTAATTTTATATTTTAATTATTTATTTCCTACTTAGTTTAAGACTTTTAATTTAATCAATATTTTAATATTTAGGAATCCTATGCTAGATGGATTCTATTAATTAGGTAAGTTTTAATTAAGAATAATTTTCTATAAAGGATTTTAGTACTAATATAAATAGGGATGTCTAGTTTATTTTATGGAGATCAAGATTATTATTCAGATTTAATAAAAATATTAGAGAGTTTTCTCTAGATTTCTCTATAATTTGGTCTATAACTATAGGGCTTGAGAACCTTAGTTTTATCTTTGTTTTATATTGCATCGACAAGTTAGTGTTCGAGTTCTGGATCTAGTTTCAAATTTGGGTGTTTCAAATATGGTGAGTTAGGGTATTGAATTTCTGAGTGCCATAAATTAGATAGTTGTCTAGGTAAAAATTTATTGGTAGAATAATGAAATGAAAAGATAAGTGATCTCGTGAGGAGGTTTTGCAAGGTGATAACAATGTTACTTTAACCATTTAGAAGAGCTTGTTTGCTTCTAAAGGTGATTCAAGTGAAGATTGGCAATGTACTAGCCTTTTTTGTTCAATTTGTACCATTAAGGATAAGATATGTAATTTGATCATTGATAATGACAGTTATGAGATCGTGATGTTAGTTGAGGCAGTAAAGAAATTTCAGCTCAAGATAGAAAAACACCATATGTTCTATATAGATGAATTCTGTATTGTTTTGTTTTCTATAGGGATGAGATATTTTGATAGTGTTTGGTAAGATATGGTATTTAAGGATACGTGCCATCTATAGTTAGGTAGACCATGATAATATGATTAGTATGTAGTGTATGACAGACAATGTAATATGTAAGGGAAGTGTATAATATTTGCGCTCAAAAGATAGGCAATTATTGAGAGCAAAGGCAAAATATATTGTTTTTATCATAGTTTATGAAAAAAAAAGAGTGAAGGAAGAAAGAAGAATAATGGAGAATCAGAATGATGTGAGAAATACTAAGGTGTGGAACAAACCATTAATGACTTGTAATGATTATGTAAAGATTAAGAGTATGATGCGAATTGATTCTTAGCTCATTTTATCTGAGTGCTAGTACACAGAGGTTAATAGAGTGTAAGGGTACTAATATCACTTTTAATGGTCAATAACAATAGCATCATAGGTACTAACCAGAACTTGAGGATGAGTTCTTTCCAACCTAGGGAGGTTAATGCAAGATGTTTTTTTTTTCCTAACACACATTCTTATATTAATGTACATAATGTTTGTTCTAGCTGTTAGATAGGGCTGAGATTTTACTAGGAGATTCTAGAGGCTTTGTTTTCTATAGGGCTAAAAGTTTATAGTCATTTGAGTTCAGGAAGGCCTTCAAATAAGGCTAAAAAAGTACTGATCACGATTCGCAATATTCTTTAGATAATTTAGGATTTTTTTTCTATTTTGTGTATAACTCTTTTATTATTTTTCTAGTTTTGTTTAGGATTTCTTACTAGCATATAAGGAACCTATAAGAGCTCTAATATAATTTTTTTATTAGAATATTTGTTTGGTGAAATATTCATATTAAAATTTCTAATTAGGTTTTGTGGTGTGACCCTGTTTGGTAGAATTTTGTGTTGCTTATTCTTGTTGTCTTTTCTCTATGATGTTTTTATTTGCGTCAGTTTGTATCAGAACTCCGTGTTAGATATGTAAATGGCTAAATAGGTGCAAGAATCTTCAATTTACAATAAAATATTACTTATATACCCAGTAGAAAATTTTCTATTATTGGTTATGGGTGTCGAAGACTAAGATATCCTATTTTACAGCTTTTAGTTGTTTTTTTTTTAAGAGTATTGATTGTTTATCTATACTTGTTTCATGTGAACCTTAATATATTTATTAATGCTTTCTATATTATTGACCTATTTTTATTGAGCAAGAAGCTTGTTCATTATGTATTGAGTCAATAAAACATGAAATTCTAGTTGTCTATAAAAGTGAGATTAACCCTAAAAAATTGTCACTTGTGAGTTCTTTGAGTTTCCATTGCCAACAATTGATCTAGCCATGCATCAGGTAGGGATATACAATCTTTTAGAAATTTCATCATTGGTTTCTGTTGCATGTTTTAGCATAATCTAATATACCTTCTTTTCTTTTAATTTTAGGAGGTTTGTGGGAATTGAACATAACTTTATCACATTTATAATAGGTACATAAGAATACGAGAAAAATATAATCATGAGTCTTGATACAATCTAAGTCAAGTCTGAATTTGGCTTTAAAATATCTGCTGAGTAGTTTTGCGAGATTAAACATATCTTTCAAAATGTATATTGGAACGAGCTGAAATTTTTCAGGAAGATACTAGAAACATAAAACTATATTTTGATAAATTTGAAGGTCAAATGCTATTATATTGCCTTTCTTGATTTTCTAGGTAAAGTGTTGCAAGCTAATTTTTTCATTGAAGATATCCATCGCATCGTGTGTTGCATTCAAATGCTTTTGATAAATGTATAAAGTATGGTGGATTTATTACGGTTAACATGATCTTAGACGGCATGTATGAAAATATAACAATTAGAATGAGATGGTATGGTGAGCATTCTTATCCTCCTTTTCTCAACCAATTCCCACATTACCTTTTATGGATATGGTTCTCCTGAATTTGGCAGTCAATATTGTTTATGAAATCTTGAAATTTTAAGAGAGATAATTTCTTTTGGGTACACAAATAAGTATAAAATAAAAAGAGAGTGGAGTAGACACGTGCCAAATAATCCCTTTTTCTCTTCCCACTACCATTGCCATCGCCTTTGCATAGGCTAGCGATGCGACACTTGCCAAATCATCACCAACCAGTTACGGTTAACTGGGGAAAGGGTACTTTTGATATTAGATCATGGAACAACAATCCAATTCCTCCTTTAACATTCCCCCCCTGCCGCTGCCGCTGCCGCCATCCATTAATTATTACCACTAAATTCACCACCGCCGATCGTTGACTTGCCTTTTGTGTGCCTAAATGTGGAAAAGATTGCACAGTTTTGCTGGCTCTCTCCGTGACTTTGGCGGATGCACGCGTCATAACAACGGCGCTTCCTCCTCTTGTCAAAATCCTGGAGGTATCTCTTACAAAAATATTTTTTTTATTAAAATTATCTTCTTAATTCGATGCTTGATTTTGATTAAAGAAATAAAATGAAAACTTGATTTTGATTTCTAACAAATCAACTATCCAGTTAACCACACTGGAATGGAGTGATTAGGTTGATTAATCCATGCTATTTATCCATGTAAATAAATATGGAACTCAGGTGGAGATTTGGATCGTGGTCAAAGAGCTTCAAGAGTTAACAAGGGTGGTCCCACCATGCCATTTCAGGCAGTGCGATTGTATATTCAAGACCACCATGTAATTATGCAATGGTTTTGCTTAATGTTTTTTTTTTTTTTTTAATGTGGTGGATAGTTTAGAGGTTTTATTATTCGTGAGTTGAGATTTAAGCTCAAGTGTTATTAGTTTTAGGTTGTTTTATGTATCTTGTATTTGATTAGATAGATGCATGCTTTCTTCAGGTGGTGATGGATAATGGCATAGTACAAGTTACCTTATCGAAACCAGCTGGAATTGTCACCGGGATACGATATGATGGCATCGACAATTTGCTTGAAGTTCTCAATCGTGAAACAAATAGAGGGTAAATGGTGTTACAGCTGCTGTTTATGTACATAGTATTCTTTTCTTTTTACTGTCTTAACTCATATTTCTTTGTATACCGAATAGAAATATAGCTCAAACACCCTTACTTTATTTTCTGAAAAGTTTTTCTAGTCTAACGGGCAGGCCACATGTAGCTTGTGGTATGTCCATCTTCCAAATGATTCTGTTTATGTGGACATAAACAGCAGTGGCTAATTCGTAATTGAGTCAGGGACTCGTATATTTGCAACCATAGCATCACTGTTTGATTTTAGGCTAGTGAATTAAACAATGCAGATTCACAGGTGAAAATGATTTTTAGCCATTCATAGATTCCTTTTCTTTTGAAACTGATTCATGCTGATATTGATGAAAGATTCCTGTCACTCGTGACTAGGAACTTACTTGTTTTTATTTGTAATTGCAGGTACTGGGATCTTCACTGGAATCCACCTGGAGGCAACGGAATATTTGATGTGTATGCCCCTTTTTTCTTTTTCCTTACATGTTTTTCAACCAATGAAGTCTTTGTTTGGTTATGAAGCCAAAATTGAAACTGGAGTTTTTCTTTATTGTACAATGTAACCTGATTGTCAGAGAACAGTCATTACTTAAAAGGTTGCATTTTTTTAAAAAATTTAAATAGTGTGCATGGTGAAGCTATGCTGACATGTCTTGGAATGAATATATATATGCGATTGCTTTAAAAAATTTATTCATACATCTCTCTCTCTCTCTCTCTCTCTCTATATATATATATATATATATATATCTTTCTTGTGTATATATCTTTCTTGTGTGTGCGCGCAGACATGCACATGCATGTTTCTGTAAGCTTTTGAATTATTAAAAAGATACAGAGTTTTGTGGTTAACCTCTTTTTCTTGCTTCTTCATTATTCTCAAAACGCACAATTATGCCCGTGCTAAATTTTATTTGTGGACTTCTTCACTTTTATAGCAAAAAAATAATGCTGGTTCTAATTCATATGTTTGTGCGAATGAACTGGTTGCTATGCAGGATTAGTGGAACAAGTTTTAGGGTCGTAGTGGAAAATGATGAGCAGGTTGAGCTCTCATTTACAAGAATGTGGGATTCCTCACTTGAAGGCAAATACATTCCCTTGAATATAGATAAAAGGTCCCTGTTCAATTTTTATATGTATGAATGCATATATAAGTGTATAAATGCCATTGGAATAAGATATATATATATATATTCATAAAAATAATGAGAAGTATTTTAATTCTCCTCTAGGTTTATATTGCTACGTGGTTCCTCAGGCTTCTACTCATATGCCATTTACGAGCACTTGCAGGAATGGCCTGGTTTTGATATTGGCGAAACAAGGATTACTTTTAAACTCCGGAAAGACAAGTAAACATATTCTTAGCATCTTTGTCAATTTCCTAATAGATTGCCTGAGATTCGTTTGTGGTTGTGGAGTGAATAATTCAGTACATGTTGACAAAAACTTGAAGTTCCTCTGGTTTGGTCACTGCTACATATAGTTAAATGATCAGTTACAAAGATATTTCTACTTATTGTTTTGTGAATGTGAATATATATTATGTAGTATCACCAATGATATTTATATTATCTGTTTGCTAAGTTTAGGACTTTGTAGGTTCTAATTTAAATTTCACTAGTGTCATGAAAAAAATAAAGAAGAAGAAGAAGAAGAAGACATCATCCCTCATATAATCAATAAAAGAGTGTTTAGAATTGTCTTCATTGGTATATGATCATGCAAAGAAGTCACCATGAGGTTCTTTTGGAGTGGATGATAGGTTTCAGTACATGGCCATAGCAGATAACAGGCAAAGATTGATGCCCTTACCAGATGACCGCTTACCAGGAAGATGTCAAGCCCTGGCTTATCCAGAAGCTGTCATTCTTGTTAATCCCAAAATGCCAGAGCTCGCAGGAGAGGTGCTTTACAAGTAAAATATAAGTAACTTCTTGTTGTTGTTGTTGTTGTTGTTGTTGGTCTCTGAGTTGGTCTTGATTTTAGGTGGATGACAAGTACCAATATTCATGTGAAAACAAAGATAATCAAGTCCATGGGTGGATATGCTTCAAGCCTCCAGTGGGGTTCTGGCAAATCACACCAAGTGATGAATTCCGAACTGCTGGGCCCCTGAAACAGAATCTCACTTCTCATGTTGGCCCCACCACTCTTGCTGTAAGTGATTGATCTTATACTATGGTTTTGTAGAAATGTTTTGACATGTTGATGGATGCAGGCATGTCTGTGTCATTATTGCTATTATTGGTTGTATGTTCAACTCCATTAACTTTTAACTCAAATGACATAATTAGATGTTTCATAGTTCACATTATGCGGGAAAAGATCTGGTACTGAGTATAAGCCCTGGTGAACCATGGAAGAAAGTTTTTGGCCCTGTTTTTATCTATCTTAATTCTGCATCAAATGGAGAGGACCCTCTCTTTCTGTGGGAAGATGCTAAAATGCAGGTTTTAACACAAACCCACAAGTTCATGTTCCTGTAAATTGATTGGACAGTTGGACAGACATTGAGCTAAGTTTATATACAGATGATGGCTGAAGTCCAAAGCTGGCCATACAGCTTCCCTGCTTCTGAGGATTTCCAAAAGTCAGAAGAACGAGGGAATGTTTGTGGAAGACTACTAGTCAAAGACAGGTAGCCATACAAGTAGGAAAATAATAGCCCATCTTGTAAATAAGAAATTAATAAAAAGCAGAAATGATTGTGGCCTAAGTACATTCATGTGTGCAAGACAAGGATTTAGCATCCATATTTATCTTCATGTTATTTCTATTATTACTTTCTTAAAGAGTACCCTGGTGAGATGGATGTGGTTTGATTTTAGGAAGTCACCATTGATTTACATGATTGATTTTACTTTTATTTTAGTCAAATGAGACCAGTGGAATCATGGACTTATTGTTCAATGCAAACAAACTTCCAAAAAATTTTAAAACAAAAAATTATTCTTCTTTAACTTCTGTTGTTTGATTTGCTGGGTAGATGAATGGGATTAAATTTTTTGTTATTATGTTGCATAGGAATATAAGTGATGACTATATACTAGCAAGTGGTGCTTATGTGGGGTTGGCCCCACCAGGAGATGTTGGATCATGGCAAACAGAATGCAAGGTGATTTAAGTATTTTCTATGTTCTATGCAAGACTATTTAATTCTTTATCTTCCTAAAAATACAATATCCTATTATGCTTTTTAGTTATCCAAGGTCACTTAGCTACAATGGTTTAACCATTTTCTTTGAGAATTAGTTTTGTGGTCTTTTAGCTATTACTTAAGGGGGAATTTGCTAGCGATACAGAGCTCAATAATGGGAATTTTTACTTTATTGTACATAAACTCGTAGATTTTCCTTGCTAGTCTAAAATGATTGCAACAGTCGTGTCATTTTGGTGCTTTATTTTGGATCCCAGTTGAAATTAAAATTAATAAGCCCAATCATATTTAGCATGCATAGATACAATTAAATGTGGTGGACTTTGCAGTTTAGTATCATTCCAAATACAAAAGGCAAATTGGTGGTGCAAAGTTTCCTTTTCTTTAGCTGCCTTTTCTCATAGGGCCACCTGCAGTACATCAATAGAGGATGCGTGTCAATTGTGAATTGTCTTATACATGCAAAAAATGAGTTTACTCAGAGAATAGCGTTAGAATGGCAGACCTCCATACTTTTTTCTTGCTTATGTTACATAGTTAGATAAATGCATATTCTTTGAAAATGCTTGTAATAGCAGCTTTTGTGGGGGTGCTAAGGAAATCCTTGGGAGAGATAATTCATAGTGTTACAAGCTCCTAGAACATTTCAAAAGATAAATTGATCTTGTCTGTGTAGAGAAGTTATTTTTTGGGTTGCCTCTAAATGCTGTTTTTGACTTGTCATAATCTTGCCTGTTACCTCTTATCAAGTTTTGGGGTCAGATCTAAATAACGTGAACTTATCACAATCTTATCTTTTTACTTCATATTAGGTCAGGGGTCACAGCTAAACACTGCTGAACTCATCATAACCTTCCTTGTTACTTATTGTTAGGACTACCAATTCTGGACCAGAGCAGATGAGAATGGCTATTTCTCTATTAAAAACATACGTGCCGGGGACTACAACCTTTATGCATGGGTCCCTGGATTTCTTGGAGATTACAGATGGGATGCTATCATGAACATAATTTCTGGTTTCCTTTCTCAAACTCTATTGATCTCTTTTGAGTACTGTTTTTTCAATGATAGATGTTACAGAGTTCAAATATCATGCAATGTAGGTTGTGATATGGACATGGGTGATCTTGTGTATGAGCCTCCAAGAGATGGGCCCACACTGTGGGAAATAGGCATCCCTGACCGTTCCGCCGCTGAGTTCTATATTCCAGGTCCTGATCCAAAGTTTATGAATAATCTATATGCCAATCATCCTGACAGGTTAGCTCTCCTTGAATTTCCTATATAAAAAATCTAAGAAGATATCATAGACGTTGTAATACTTGTAAAAGATGATCTTCCATACGGAGCTTATTTTCTGGTGGGTGTTTGAAGTATTTTGGGATCCATTTAAATGCTAATTTAGATTTGAATGTTGATATATTTTCCTGTTTAATGAATCTAACATTACCCCTATACTGGAAGATTTCGGCAGTATGGTTTGTGGGGCAGATATGCAGATCTGTACCCTGATACAGATTTGGTTTACACAGTCGGTCTCAGTGACTACAGAAAAGACTGGTTCTTTGCTCAGGTTGTCAGGTGCGGTTCTTTTATCTTGGGATTTGCTTGACTCTGAGTGTCAGCCACTTTGTAATGGTAGTTGAGATTTATTACTTAGATAGCACCATCCATTAAAACATCGTACTTTACCAAGTAGCTGATATGTATTCTTTCGTGATTAATAAGCTAAAAGACCAATTGATTTAGACTGGTAATCTATCAGCAATGCACTAATGGGAAAATACAGGCAACTATTCAGGTTCAATCTTATCTCCAACACCTTGGTTATGTTATAATGCTCCCATACCAGAAATATATAGAATATAGTATAGACTATGAATCTTGACTAGCATTAAAAACATGGGTAGTTATAATCCTAGCTTTTTCGTATTCTTACTCAGAGCTGATGCGTTTTCTAGTCAATAGATTAATTATCATGACAATTATGTCTCATCTTCAAGCTTCTCTGAGCTGCAGGAGAAAAGACGATGATACACAAGTAGGAACTACATGGCAAATCAAGTTCAAACTTGACAAAGTGGATCGGAACAGTAGCTACAAACTGAGAGTGGCAATTGCATCTGCAACCCTAGCAGAATTGCAGGTAATGTCCCTTCCCACACTGAATATTCACTTGCTGCACGGTGCGCATGGAGGATTGAGAGAATGAAAGGCCCAGTACGACCACATCCATTTTTGCTTGAAATTTACAATGCTAAAATCTTTTTTTTATATTTTTTGGTGGTATCTTTTTCGAAGGTTCGTGTTAATGATGCAAAAGCACAACGTCCACTATTTACAAGCGGATTGATAGGGAGGGACAACGCAATTGCTAGACATGGGATTCATGGGCTCTACCGGCTGTATAATGTGAGTATTCCAGGAGCTCGGCTAGTCGAAGGAGAGAACACCATCTTCTTGACGCAGCCAAGATGCACCAGCCCTTTCCAGGGTCTCATGTATGACTACATACGTCTAGAAGGTCCTCCTTTTTCTGGATCCAGTAATGAAGCTTCCAGTTCATTTAAGTAAAATATCCAGTTAGGGTTGTGATCGGATTAGATGTATATTCCAATATCAATTCGTAAACACTATTGCAGAAAGAAATTCTCTGCGAGATCCATGAATCAATGATCGTGTGCCCATTCCTCCTGTTTCCATTCCCAGGTTAAGGACTAAAATTGATTCGTGGGGACAGATGGAGCAAAAGTCAGAGCTGGGGGACGCGCGAATTTGTTTCCCTTTGGAGGTGGAAACTGAAACGATGGAGAGTAAATTCTAACTTAATTCATGGAGTTGATTGAAACTAATTAATTGGTACATGTAGTATAAAAAATTATTAAATGGTTCTTTGGACATAATCAATTTAATAGTTTTTTTTTTTAAAAAAAAAAACTCACCTTCTTTCCTCGTCTATTTTTTCTATTTTTATCAACTTTGCCTTTTCCTCAGAGAAGGGACATAAAATTGACGTAAAAATAAAGCTTAAAAATATAGATTTTCGAAAAAGGAGAATTAATTAATCAGTTTTGTTAAACTATAAAGGGCCTGGTTATGATTAACTAAAATGGGTTCAAGAATCATGCGCTGCCTTTTAGATCCGCCAAATATGAGAAAGTACTTGGTGTGATTAAGTAAAATGTTTTCGTTTATGTAATTCAATTATATAAAATAAGTTAAAGTTAATCTAAGTTACCATCATTTTAAATCATTGAAGAAAAAACCAGCAAACATTAATTAACAATTCCCTCATCATTGATCACATTCTAGGTTTTTTTTTTTTTAGTTTTAATTTTATATTTTAACATTGAGATTGGAATTCATAATTTATTTTGATTTGCTTTTTATCGAGTTATTTTAGTATCATGATCCGGGTCATGAATTTAGTTAGTTGACCCAATTAACTCGAGTTTTTTTTAATCTTTTTTTATTGAATTTTTATCATGTTTCATTCTTTAATGTTTGGTTGATTGAGAATTAGTTTTTATAATTTATTTTAGTTTACCTTTTGAGGTTATTGTGGTTTATTTACATGAGTCATATGTTTGGCCTATTAACTTGAGATGACTCAGGTCGTTTTGTTTTATTTATTAATCGATTTTTTTTAAAATTTCTTCATTCAATGTTGTGTTGATTAAGGATTTGGGTTCATATTTTGGTTCGGTTTACTTACTATAGAGCTATCCTGGTTTCATGATCCATGTCATATATTTGACAAGTTAATCCAAGTTACCAGATCAATTTAATATGTTGTCATCTCAATATTTAACAAAAAATATCATCTTAAGTTTTTTTAGTCAAACTATATTTTTATTGATCGTCTGGATTATTTTTTTATTTTCAAAGTTGATCAGGTCATATTGAATCAATCTCCACACGATTTAAATTTTTTTTCTACTAGAAAACACGTTAGCAATATCTATTTTTTTATTAAAATATTTTTAATTTCACCCATAACATAATACAAGTCAATAATCTAGTATCCCACTATTCCATCTAAATAATAAATATTTTTCTTAAAATAAATAAATAAATAAAGCTCCTATAATGCAATCTTTTCTTTTTTTCCTTTTTTCATTTAGATAGCATTTCTGACAAAGGGTTGGACATACAACTTTATTTGTTTTAGGTTTTGATGTTTACATGCATTAGACGGGACAAAAATACTAATCTATAATATTGTGTGTTTTTATTGGATGCAAAGCTATTTTGGATTAGCTTATATGCTAATTGAGATTAAATTTTTATTTTTTAACAATCTTAAAAACATATCTTTATACCAGTTTATGTTAAAAAAATCTAATAATTCTTTCAAGATTTAAATTTAGAAATAAAAATGAACGAAACACTTATAACCTAATTCCTTGAGGTTCTTTATAGTCTATATATATATATAAAACGAAACAACTAAAATGAAATACAAAAACATTATAGTCATAGACTCACTTTGCTACTCACCACTATAGTGCAATAACTTTTTATCCTTCTAAAAAATAAATGAACTTGTCTTTACGGTAATATATCTTTGCGCATGGTCTACTAGGTCATTATACAATTGATTGTATAAACCCTCACATAAAAGGAGGGTGGGTTGTATGAAGTAAGGTCTCAATAAGTAATGAAAACTTAGGATTAAAAGAAATGAATAGATGATGGAAATTGTAAACACTTGGGTAAAATCTATAAGGATACTAAAGTAAATATTATGTTAACCAAGTGAATCGAATATTTACATCAAGGGGATGATGATAGATTTTGAAATGTGAAATAAAATGTTTGTGTTAATTTTAAAAATAAAAATAAGAAAAATGACCAAAAAAATAAAAAGTACAAAATCTAAAAAAAAATAAAAAAATAAAATTTATTTATCAGGAAAGAAGAGTTATGGGATAAATCTTAATGAATTTTGATTTTGCCCAATCGAAATTTGGTTTAAACATGTATTAGGATATGGAAAATATGACTTGACGAACATAAAGGGTATAATGCAAACCAATAGCCTGAAAATTTATAAAGTAGTGATAAATATAGAGAATTTTTATAAATTTAGGGTGAAAATATTTAGAAAAGTATTTTGGAATTTTCAAATAAATTAATGTATGGTTTTATATGCGAATAACCCTGATCACCAGTATAAGCCTTGTGTGCAATCGCACAGTTTTTAAACTGAAAATGGGTGAAATTTGGGGAAACAATTATATCATAAATAGGGATGGAAGTTCCAAATAAATTAGTTAAAAATATGGATGATTTAAGTAAGTAAAACATTAAAAAAAACACGGATTTTTGCTTAAACAATTACAAGTGTTCAGGTTTACGCTATCACGTATAATTATGAATGTGACAGTTGGATCGGGCTGAAATTTTATGTGTAACTTTCTGACACATCATTCTATCTCAAGTTACAATTTTAGATCAATCAGAGTTCGGGAAGGCTTCGCAATAATGTTGGAGTTTGGATAAAATAACATGTGGACAATAAGTAAGGGTAAAATTGGAAATTTAGCTAAAAACTCTTTCCTTCCCCTTTAAAAACATGATGTGCATACCATACCGAGGGAAGAAATCATGTTGCTTTTTCTTCTCTTCTTTCTTCATTCTTGCATTTGTTTTCTTAAGAGAAATCCTAAAAGAGTTTGATCTCTCCATGTTATAAGTGTGGATAAATGATCATAACACTTAAACACTACACTAAGGAAGCAAGTAAAGAGAGAAAGAGAGAGTGAGCAATAACGAGGGAGTTCATGGTAGCTTGGTGGGGGGGGGGGACGGTTGAAAAATTCAACTGGGAGCATTTTAAAGCTCATTTTGGCAATTGGTAAAGACTCTGAATGTCATTTATACAAGCTTAAGTAAGAGTGAGATTACCATGATTTTTGTACTAAATTCTTGAATTTTTAAGTTAGGGTTCATAAATAAATTTTGGGGGTATTGAGGAATTCTTGTAGAATGATGAAATTAAGTTAGTGTGGAATTAGAATAACCTAAAACCATGAATAATTAAGGAAACATTTGAAGTGATGGGTTGTACAGGGTGTCAGCCACATTATGCTTGGGAACAGGGAGTTTGGTTAATTCAATGAGCTTGTTGATTTTAAAGAAATTGATATGTTAATATATAAATGAAGGCTTATAATGGATTGGAAGATGTATATTTTATTTAAATTATACTATTGTTAGTATGAGTTGTGATAAATGTTTGTGGTGATTTGGATGAGGAAATATTGAAATGTTGTTCTAAAGAGGAAGTGAAGGGGAAAGAATAATATTGAAATTGTAGGAAAGGTTTAAGAAGGGTGTCAGCCAAAGGGGAACTTAGAATTTTAAGCAATGTTACATTTGATTATTGAAATAGGTATTCGGTACCTCATAGAATTTCTTCTTTTAAATTATCCATTTACTCTTAATTATATGATAGTTCATATATGAAATGTGGAAGCTAATATGAATTATATATATGGAAAGAAAGATATGTGTATTGAAACGATTGATTGGTATTTGTTAAGAAATACTAAATTATTAGTTTCTAAATAAGAAGGCTAGAGTTTGGAAACCAATATAGATTTGCCGAATTGATAGGTATTCGTTAAGGAATACCAGATTATTGGCTTCCAAATGAAAAGGCCGGATTGATTGGCAACCAAGATAGGTTGGCCGGATTGATTGGTATTCGTTAAGGAATATTAGATTATTGGCTTCTGAATAGGAAAACCAGATAGATTGGCAACAAAGATGGGTTTGTCGAATTAATAGATATTCATTAAGGAATACCGAGTTATTGGCTTCCGAATGAAAAAACTGGATTGATTGGCAACCAAAATGGGTTCGCCTAATTGATTGATATTTGTTAAGAAATATCGGATTATTGGCTTCCAAAAAAGCATACCGAATTGAATTGTAATCAAGTTGGACCACTGGAGTACTTGGTATTCATAAGGTGATTCTGGATTGTTGGCTTCTACAACGAAATGTCAGGATGATTTGTTTTGTCATGAGTATTAGAAGATTTGCTTAAATTATATGAGTAAATATAATGAGGAATTATTAAATGGTTATAAGGAATGGTTGTAATATGATCTAGATAAAATATTTGGAATTTTTTAAAGTTTTAATAAATTATCATTTTTAAGAATTAATAGGAAATGTTGATTTTATTTCAAGTACCTCTCAGAATATCCATGAGCAGTCTTTAGTTGTTGCTTTTGTTAGACTCGAATAATTATAGATTAGTGGGATGTATGATCAAAATTTTGTGTTGTAATTATAGACATCTTATTTTACTATGTAATCAAGAGGTTTTCGGGTTAAACTAACTAGAATTATTGGTTAGGTATGATGATGTAGAAGTGCATGTTTCTTGAAACTTTATAAAACTCAAGTCTTAAATATATAATGCATGTAGCAATATTTTGTGTAAAATCAATGTAATTAGTTTCGTACCATATAAACATATTAATTTTTGTGATGTTTTATTATTGTTGTTGTTGTTATCATGTAAACAATAGAAGTTGAAAATGTTACAGATTATTGAGAATGAATAGAGAAATGTGGAATATAACGAGATATGATTTAGGATGATTATATCAGAATTATGGTGATGAATTTCTATGGATGTGAGAATAAAGAGTATTTGATTTTGATTGAATTGATGTCGACACGTAAAATATCCAATATACAAAGGAGATTCTACTAAAAATTTGACATAATATATATATATATATATATATATATATATATATATATATATATATAACTTCTTAATTTTCTTGAGTTCAACACTTAAGAAAACTGGTTTACGTAAAAATTACAGGGAGTCATAGATTGAGGTCAATT
>Ga0325404_1002052_pt1 | contig 21464 bp, 15 predicted proteins | sample PopdelMetagenome_18_FD_205664 | JGI IMG/M metagenome (GOLD analysis project Ga0325404, IMG submission 205664) | Populus deltoides microbial communities from Bellville, Georgia, United States - Xylem-Control-R1 | ecosystem: Host-associated > Plants > Phyllosphere > Stem > Wood/Secondary xylem...
GGCAACATCCCGAGCCCATGCAGCTGGCATCCGCCTATGCAGGGCATGCTGACACCCCAGCCCCAGCTGGTGGAGGGCATGTGCCCCCCACCTGGTTGGGCGTGGCATGCAAGGTGCTGGGCATTAATCCCAGCATTTTCCTGGATTTGGATGCGTATTCTAAGTCAAATATGCTTGGGTTCAGTTAATATATCGAGCCCAATACTTGCTAGGGGTTTTTTTGAAAACCTGATACGAGTCCTTCAATATTTTTCACCATCCTATACATATTATTTTAAGTATAATATAATTTAAAATATCACAATATTAAAATTACATTTCAACCCTTCATATCCATAAAAAAACAAGATTCATAAATTATAAATACATCATGAATCCTTCAAACTTAAAGGTTAGAATCTCTTTATTCTTAATATTTTCAGCACATATATTTTTAGATTATATCTTTTTAAAATATCATCGTACTTTTTTTTTATAAAGTTGCTAACTTTGTCATTGGAAAGTCTCCACGTTCATTAAAGAAGAGTTTTTTGTAGGTACCAGCCAGACATTACCTGTTACTACTAATTACTTGAGCTTTTCATGTCAAGACGACATATACATTGATTAAGAAGAATGAATTAAATTATTGAAAGATTAACTAATTATCTAATACATCAATTTTATTTTTAAATAATTTAGATTTTCAGAACCATCACGTAAATTTTATTTTTAAGCATTTTAAATTTTAGTACCCACCACAACCTCAATTAAAATTTATATTTTGTTTACCAGGAAAAACAAAATGTGAAAGCACATGGATTAAGAGCAACGCAGACATTTTTGAACCCTCCTAGCCAGCATGTAGAAACCATATTTATATGTAACCACACGATTTTCATAATTAAGAGTCATAGCTTGGTAAAGTAACATTCAAGTCAAATAACTCAAGCTCCTGCAGGCATAATTTTAACTAGTAATCCTTACATTTTGGTGCCAGCTGCCTGTGCTTGGACTTTTCTCTTGATGAGTGATTTTTCCCCCCTTATGGATCTAATTATGAGATCAAAGCTTGCAACATGAGACTTCACCCCAAATAGAAAACATGCACTCCAATGTTGCTGACAAATCTCGACTAAAAAACTGCCTATCTCTCGGTTTGAGACAAAATATTGAAGTAAAAAGCTCGAAGTCTAACACCAGATTATTTGACTGTTCAAACAATATTGTCAAGTGTGTGTGTGAATGTGTTCATATTGGCGTATCCAATAAATATGGCATGATATATAGCTGCCGCTTGCCGCTGGGCAAATTGGAAAATGGAAACCGTGGCAAATATTTCAAAGCAGCTTCAGTACTAGATGATGCCATGTATCTATAATATCTCATGTGTACGGTCACATCGTCGTACTTTACAGAACTCAATGCTTTGAACTCGTAAATTACGTTTTGCTGACAAACTAGACAGGGTATTAGTCGCTAAAGTTGAATTTCCTATCACATTCAAGCTTAACAAACAAAAAGACAGGCAGATGTCTTGACTTGTAAGTTGGGCTTTCTAAAGAAAGCAATTGAAGAGGAAGACCTGGCCTTTTGTGCTGTCTTGGGCTACTCTGCTTGCTGTCTGTTGTTTTGTTTCGAACCTGTACTGTATTCCACACTTTGTTAGAGATGGTTTGCTCATTTCTCAAAGTTCTATCAAAACAAGCAGCTCATGGCTTGAAAAGCACATCAACAACAAAATCATGACCTCTACTCCAATGAGTTCCTTGTTGAAACAACGCACTCTAAACAGCATTTTGCACCAACTGGCTGTTTTAAGCTAAATCCAGATCTTTGTAAGCAACAAGAAGCCTATCTGTGCAGAGGGACCTACTCATTAGTTGTACTTCTCGTGAATTATTTCATAATAATTATTGCTGGCCTAAGTATGCGACACCCTACCGAGTAAAAGGGAAAGATGCAACCCTGCTTTCAACAGGCACCATTGTAGAAATGTTCTCAGTTGTGAACAAGAAATACATGACATCTTACCTTTTGAGAACATGAATGCTTGAAATGTAGAAACAGAAGTCTATTACAAAAAGAGGCTTTGACTTTTTTATGTAATTAATCTGTACAGAGCCAATGATTCCCGTTGCTTTTTTATTAGCTCTCACTCTAATGTGTTTTAGGGCGATAGATTTATCAATCAATTGTCGTTTAAAGGTACATTATTATCAACTTTATTATTCTGTCATCATTTCCAACAATAAGGGGCCCAAAAGGCCTATTTTGACTCCACATTTTGCATCTAAGACTGTACGTTTTTCTTTATGATAGATAGATTGATGGGCCAAGAATCGTTTGGCTGTATGTAGGAGGTGTCTCTTATTGATGCTGAATTCTATGATGGAACTACGCAAGGACGACTACTGTCCACAGTAATATAGGGTAGGGTACCTTAGCTGGATCTCATAATTGTTACCAACTTGTCCGGCTTTGCTACATGATCTCTAGCTACTTAAAAGTGGGATCGAGCATGAGATACAGGGATTTTTATATGCTTTAACTGTGAACAGGACATGTTATCTACCGAATTGTGATGAACCGCAAAATATCGATGACAATTAAAAGAAACTAGGAGCATATCACCAATGCATTTTGTGTGTGGACACAACTTGGCTTGCCATTATCTGCTTTAAAGATTAGCAGTAGCCTTTCACAGTCTGGCGCCAGCAACACAAGGTTGATTGAATGAATTCAGCTTTTGGAATAAAGGAAGCTTTGCTGAAAAGAATTGCTTTGATATCTAGTCCCAGAAACAAGAACTGAGGGGGCTTGTCCAACTTTTCTCAAACTGAGATTACACACTTTGATCACATGTACAGGATGCTGCTAAGTTCCCCTTGTCATAAAAAGAAGTGTTATAATAACATGGTTATAGTTTGGCACCTCTTTTCTGCTTCAGAAGTAATTAAAGCACCACAGGCTTCCCAAATTCAACATTTTAGAGTAGACAAACAAATTAATTTCTGCAAATTAAAGTCTAACTTAATCAATTACCGATCGATGAAGCTCAGGTTTTTTTTTTTTGTGGAATCAAGTTAAAGTTTACCAGTCAATACTTCATGTTCTAAGAATCATTCTTTGATTCCTTTGCGTATATCTTAGGTAACTGATGATGAAATATATGCTCCCAGCTCTAGCAATATGCTCTGAAAGTTCAATTATTCAAAGTAATATGCTAAATAGACTGCTTTATTTGGCAACAAAATTCAAGCTGTCGGTTGAAACATTGGGTTTTATCTTTACTCGTCACTTTATAAAAAGCAACTTTACCTGCAGCTACCTTGGGAGAATTTCAAACCTGCTAGTCTTTTACATATTCATGGATTAATTAGTCATATGCATATATAGCCCTTTATGCAGCAAATTAATTAGTGACTGAGTACTGTGATTTAACTAGTTAGTGACTTGGTTTTCCACTTTCTTTTGTCCATTTCTCTTTCTTCTTCTCTCTTTTTTTTTTTTTGTTGACCAAAGATTACATCTTTAAGCAGTTCAGGCCAATCCGTGTTGGACTTGGGACTTAAGCTTGGCATCGTACAAGCTCCATGTGCCATCATTTATGAAGGTTCTCCACCTCCCACCTTCCCTTTACTTTAGTGGCAAGCAAAAGACATGTTCCTTACTTGGCATGAACACAAGGGTCAAGGTCTTGCAAGCAAGACTCTCTAAGACTAATCAGCTCCATTAATCACGGATATCTAACTAAAATCATGTTTTGTTTTAGCAGGTACATGGCTGCGAAGTACAGTTCGATTATATAAGAAAAATATTGTCCCTTGCGTATTAATGAACATTAAACAACACGAGTCCTTCTATGGTGCCTTGTTTTTTTTTCTTTTTTCGGCTGCGGGTGACTCTGGTTAAAATTAAAGGCACTGTCTTTTGCGTGTATTAAATGTTCTGGACTATGACCAAATCTATTTCGAGAAATCAGTGCACAGTAAGTACCATTGGAAAAATGACATTAATTTCGTTGTAGGATTTTCCTAAGCTGACAATCCTTGATGATCCGATGTTTTTAATAGGAAAAGCTAGACGGTCAAAACGCTTTGCTTACTGAATCGGTTTGAAAGGAAGCTGCTGAATACACAGACCCCATATTGGTGTCGGAACCCTAAAAGAGGCTGTTTGGGTTGACCTCATCATCGAATGCACACACAGACACACTTATTGTTAAGACAAAGAAATATTAATTACATGTTCGAGAAAAAAGAGTAATTAAAGTTAACTCACTTCTGCCCAAAAACACGTTTACCTATGTGTGAAAAGCCTGGTTAGGGGTAGTGTAGAAAGTGGATTCCAACTCCATGTCATGTGACTCAAGCTCGAATATCTTTATCATCCCTACGTATATAAGGACCCCATGAAAAAAATAATGCATGGCCAAATCAGAAACTCCATGATTTGTCTCTCTCCCCCTCACCCCCATCTCTCCCTCTCGCGTATTAACTGTTGAGGGGATTGTCGTCTGGTTCGATGTCATTCATGAGAAGCTCAAACATAAACGTAATATTGAATGATTTCGGACCAGGCTTCATTCCCCCCAACAATGTTTGATTAGCGTTCACAGAATGGATTGAGGTTTTTTATGCAAAGCACGCATGATGGTCTTCCTGTCTTTGATCTCTCTGGTCCATTGTAATTAATTTCTTATCATGTTTTTCCTTGACTGAGCATATGTTTTATGTAACAGGGTTTAATTAATTCAATCTTCTCCATGGTAGTCCTCGGTTAGATTCAGATAAGGGATCCTGCAAGTAAATTAAGGTTGGTGTTTTATTGTCTCGATCGATAATAGTATTTAATTTTGCACGAACTATTTTTGTGTTTTTCTTTTCCTCCGATGAAGAGAACACACCTCAATGCTAATTCAGTAATCAGAGGCGGCAGTACTTGGTATGATTTCAGTTCCAATCTCTTGTTCATGTCTCCAGCATGATTATATCTTAGAGAATATATTTTCTGTGTATGCGATATATATTCAGGAACCAGGGGAGCAAGAAGAAGAAAGTATCCAAATTTAGTTTCCAAACTTGGCTTTTTAAGTGTTTTTGCCTCGTTTAGTTTCATATGATCTTCAGCGGCATCACCATTAACTTCTCATTTGTACCAGGTGGGTCAGATATATTAACTCTTGTGGGTCAACTTTAATAAATAAAATTAGAACTACCATAACTGGGATCAGATTTACATGTGAAGCTCATTATTTCTGGTGGGTCAGATTTGTTTGATATTGTTGTCATGTACATGTATATATGTGTGTGTTTGTGAAGAGCAACTGCAGCTTCATGTAAGGATTGGCAATGGATATCCATTTCAATGTGTACAAAAATTATATATTCATACCTTATCTATCAATATCAATATTCGGATCTGACAATATTTCGGACAATATTCATCGAGTTGGGATAAGATTAGACTATCCCTAACTCCATGGGCGCTTTAATCACGAGGATTGTAATGAAAAAAGAATCAAATCATGTACAAAGTCTAAAAATTAATTAGGGAAGGTGAACAAGCAGTTGTTTTGTACTGCTAATTAATTACATGATATCACGATATAATTGATGATTGATGAGTTCAGCTTGGTATCCATGCTAGCTCTGATCCTCTTCTAAAGATCACATGTTAATTTGAGGCCCTTCTTTATAGGGAAAAAGAAGAAGAAGCATGATGTGACGATAGTATCATGTTTGTTAGTGTAGAAATAACATCTTTTGTTGGGATTCTCATGTTGAAAGCAGAAAAAAATTGAAATTGAAAGATTCGAAGCAATCGAAGAACTGCTTGGTGCGATGTGAAAGGGATGGAAAAGGGAGATGAAAGGGGGAAAAGTTCAATTAGTTGATGATAACCTGTAGAGAATCTGCTCTGCTTATGCGCTACGTACCAAAATTGTGATGCAACTCCTTTTCCATGCATCAATATTGAAGGGCTCCTACTCCTACTTGCTTAAAGTCTAGGGTTAGGGTTACCTAAGAACAAAAATTTCTCTCTTTACCTTTCCTTTTATTATTATTATTATTATTATTATCGTCCCTGTAACATTTTTCTCCAACTAATTTTTTCCAGAAATTTCTTCGCATGTCCCATAGGATGGCCGATATGGGTTCGAGTTGAGAAATCGTGGCAAAGCACCCCATCTTTTAAACGAGTACAAGGCAGGGATGGAGGGAAGTTTGAGAATATATATTGCATCTTGAAGTCATTAATTAATTAGACAAGAAAAAAAAAACAATACAATGATTTAGAGTTAATAAATATATGATGGTTATTTTTTTCTCATGAATGTAAGAGGATTTTAATTCGTATAAGATATGTAAATTGGTTTTTTATGTGTTCTATCTCTCTTTATATTATAAATATATCTAATAGTTATGGCTTGAGTATCATTAAATTTCTCAATTAAATTTATTATTATTATTATAATTATTAATGTGGGTGCTCGGACCAACTTGCACGTACTTCAACTAATCCCACGAGCCTTGAAGCTAATAACCATGTAAGCCTCTAGTGACCTCTCAACTAAAATTTTTGTATCTTAATTTTGGAGCTTTTTATCTTAATTTATTTTCTAAAAATGATTTGTTATTTTATTTTATTACATAACATTAATATAATGATTAATGATTCAAACTATATATATTTCATCGTAAATCTTAAAACTTACAAGATTTTGATGTAAGTTGATACATGCATATTCACCCATTGGATATTGGTTGAAATGAGTCAAGGATGTAAATGATACATGATTCAACTATTATATTATCATAAACTTTTAATTAATTTAAGGGGATTTGATAAATATTGATGATATAAATTCCTTATCCCTTTTTCTTGTTTCACTTCTTAATAAAAAAAAATATATTCAATACACCTCTTAAATCAAGTTAATTAAGCTTGCAACATGAACTTTTAATTAGTTTAAATAGAAACAATATATAAAAAGCAAATATATGATAAGAAATTTTGTTCTAAAGTTTCCAATTTAAAAAAGTTAACATATTAATTTCACTCTTCTGAAACTTCATTAACATATGTCGATCTATAGCTTTCATATTTAACACAATATAGTTAGCTAATAGCTTAACTCTTGTGTTAGCATGGTGTTTGACATTACCATTCTATTATTTTTTGAATTTTAAATTATTTTTTTATTTTTGTATCATTTTAATAAACTGATATTAAAAAAAATAATCTTAATATATTTAAAGATTAAAAAAAAACACTTCAAAAGACACTACATCAAGTGTTCAATCAATGGAGTAATTATTAATTCTTATGATTTTAGCATTATACATGGATATGGACACAATCTTTAAATGTGACTTAGTTTAGGCAAAGACGCAATGTCACGTGACTTGCATCTTAAAGTGATAAACGGAGTAACAATTCTCTTACTCCTTTTTTGACTTGGGTGCAATGATGCTTCAAAAAGCATTCAACAACTAACACAAGAAACCATTCAAACTAGTGACTTTTTTTTTTTTTCATGGAAAAAGATAGAGACTTTAGGGCAACACGATCACATATCTAGGAGACCCACTGGAGAGCTCGGCTTCCCCAAATCATCTTCATTTAGAACAAAATCTACCATAAAACAGAATTATCATTCCATGATTAATGCAACTCTAACCTCGTAAGCACTAATTAAGGTGCATATCCAACATCTTGGCTTCCATATATATATATATATATATATATATATATATATATATAAGAGAGAGAGAGAGAGAGAGAGAGAGAGAGAGAGAGAGTTGTCTTGTAAGGCCTTGAATAATTCCGGCAAAAGGTTGGCAACAGGCAATCATGGAGAAAAAATCTACAGGGCCCTCGGGATTGATTTTGTCACGTACGTACTGAACATGCAACTTCACGAAGCAGGTAGAGAGGCCAAATGAAAAGGCAATTACCATCCCTCTCTGGTCAGTACAACAGTAAATTCCTCCCATTGTAACAGCAAGAATTCTTGTGATCTAATTCGTGTTCCAAAAGCTTACTCAAGGATTCATGGTTTTTTCTCAGCTGATCATCCAAGCATAAACCTAGATCAGAGAATACTGAATTCAGCTAGCATGCCAAGCACAACCGTGAGGGAAGGTAGTGCGGGGAAATATTCGAGGATGTGGGTCATGTATACAGGCATCTGATTATTAAATGCTACTTTTGTGATCATTGTCAGAACAACTTTAATTCCTGAAATGACAAGAAAAGGTCTTTAAATGATTTGGATCCAAAATTCATTGGAAAGAGAGTGGGAAAGGAAGAGAGGGATATAGGCAGTTAGGCAAGCAGGTTAGGCTCAGATTCTTTTGAAGATTTTGCATGTCCCCTTGTGTTGCCAATTTTCATCCCATCAGAATAACTTGAAAGAAAACTGTTACCTTCTCATGTGAGCTTAACATGTGTGAACACCACCAATCCATCTCCTGTTCGTTGTCGAGGTGCCAACTGTTTCGGGTTGGCATAAGTTCCAAGTTTCACTTCATTACTCTTCCACTGGTGTCACTCTCGAAACCAAAACTGAATAATTTTCTAACAGTTCCCCCTCTCCTGTAACATGAGTTGGTATTTCTACGCTCAGCAATCACCATACAGTGCACTGAATAATATTCAAATAAGAGACTGACCAACAAAATCGTGATACCTAATCCAAAAAAGTGTGGTTAGCTGGGAATCATGCATCACAAGAAAAAGAAGAAGAGGGGACACCATCAAAGATCGACTTTAGCTTACCTTGTAGCCAATTTGATTATCGTGGTCCTTCAAAACATCCCCCGTTTGATGTATGATGAGTCGCCTTACATGACCTTATAACATGACCTCATCCTCCCATGGTCCAAAAACTTAAATTCCACGTTACTAATAGTGCTCTCCTCAAGTCCTTGTATGAAAAGGATCTCTCTTACTCAGGATCTCTCTTACTCCTATCCAATATAGGATTGTAGCTTCACATAGGATCGTAAGCTAAATCCAAACGATATCTCCTTGGAACCAAACAAATTCCAATGACTACATAGAGAGTTGCATAATCCAATGGAGTGACATGTACGTGTGTTCATTCTCTGTTACTGCTCCCTGTTACCAGCTTCAACCAGACCAAAACATCAATTGATGCTCCGATAACTTGTAGAAAACTCTCTCTTGAATTTCTTCATGAATTTGACATATCAGAGCCAACACCGTCTAACAGTAAAATCTAACAATAACCTCTCAGCATGAAGAAATCACTGTCTTATAGAAGTATTATGTGTGATTTTTACAACTAGCCAGAGTGGTGTAAAAAAATGCAATTCGAGAATCAGTTGCAGAATTGGTAATCGACAGCCCAATAATCCAACGATCAATAAATCACTTAATCACTTAATAATGCATCCTTCAAAAGCAACATTTTTTACTCCTTGGTGTTTTCAGTGAGCTCTGTCTGAATGCTCCAAAAATTCTCATCAATATGCACTCATATTCACTGACATAGTTGATGTCACCTGGCATAAGAGGTACAGTGGTTGTTAGCATCTCCATGCATCTGTTCATGTTGCCAAGCGATAATTTTTGGTAAGAAGAAAATTGATTTCCAGCAACATTATAGATTATTACAAAATCCCCAAGCTTGAAAGGTCTGTGACCTACCTCAAACTAGCATGATACTTACTCAATCTAAAAATTTGTGGTGTTAAGAAGAAATGCCAGCTATGCATGTCCAGGCTTCAACTTCTGTTATGATTAAACATCTCAGTTCAAGGGATTCAGTGCCAGCCATGATATAAATCAGAACTTGAAGCCGCGCCTCAATAGTTCAAATTCCTCTCTGATAAACTTCACCAAATTTACCCCATCATGGAAGCTTTCACAAATAATTCAATCAGATGGAACGACAGCGGCAGGCCATGGTTCTGTAAGTCTACTAAAGTTTTCTTCAGCCAAATGACAACTAGCATTAATCATGTCAACTTCTGTATAAGCTCTTGAGTAGTAAATGAAGGAAGCAATTTTACACATCAATGGTAGTTTTCATCCTTTGAGAGTAAGTCCATCACTTTTAACACTGTGGATGCATCTGGTGACAGGTTTCTTGCTTTCATCTTATGAAGAAATTCGGGTACCTTTCATGTCTCATTATTTTGGAAGAAACCAGCATGACCTGACCACATTTGGAGTACAATTTTTGTCCTCCAACTCCACTAACAGGTCCTTGGCCCTTTCCATTTGGCCTTCTGTACAAAGTCCATGTATCATGATAGCGTATGTTACAACAGCAGGCTTTAAACCTTTATTAGGCATTCTGTAAAATAGGTCCCATGCAGTTGCAAGCTTCCCTATTTTGCATAAGCAATTAATAAGGCAGTTAAGGATTTCAATGCTCGATTCAAACTTACAATTTTCTAAACTATGAAACAGGCCCACTGCCTCTGAAAAACAATTGTTCTTGCAAAGCCCATCCAGATAAACATTATATGTCGTCACATTAGGTACCAGGTCATGAAGTCGCAGCTTCAGAGCATTTCAATCCTTACCTGCAAAGTATTGTATTTGATAATTATTGGTCTAATCCCTTCATCACGCATTTCCCTTTAAAGGCGCATAGCTTCATCTACCTTCCGATTTTTGCAGTACCCATTTATCAAAGAATTATAGCTGACAACATTACGTTTACACCCCTTATTTACAACAGAAACAAAGAATCCTCCCATCATCAATCATGCCAGCCAAAAAGTAGATGGAATAAGCACAATCATCAGGTTCTATACCTCTATGAACCATAAGTTCAAACAATTCACGTACTTCTTTCATCTTCATGGGCTTGCAAAGCATATCTGCCAGCACATTGAATGCCACCACATTAGGCCACATACCTTAATCCATCATCTCAGCAAACAAACCTTTATCCTCCCGCTCATCCATAGAACACAAATAATGCATCAGAGAGCTATACACGACCACATCAGGACAAATCCCTCTACCCTTCATTTGCGGAAAAAGCTCTTTTGCTTCTCCAATAAGTCATCCTTACAAAGACCATCAATCGTACTGCCATGACAAACTAAATTAGGCCACAATAAATACCAAATTAACCATTCCCACTAAGCATTTATTCATGTAAATTAAGAGCAACACTCGTATTTCCAGTTCAACACAACCCATTAATCAAAATTTCATAAGTAACCACATTAGGCCAACAACCAAACAAACCCATTTTCTTAAACAACCCAACAGCCTCACCAATTTTATCATCCACACACAAACCCTTAATCATAGAACTAAAAGTCACAGCATTTAGCCTAAAACCCCTCCCAAAAACTAAAAGACCATCACTAGCCCTCTTTACATTACAAAAACAATTAATCAAAGTATTCAATGTAATAAAATCTGTCAAAAACTCAACTGAGTCCATTATTTACAAAATGAAATGACATCAAAGTAAAAAAAAAAAATACCAAGTGAACCTACCGAAAGATTGAATGATGACATTGAAGAAGTGGGGTGCGTGTTAATCATGTGATCAAAGAAGTGAACTGCTTCATTGAGAGTGAACTTACCTGACTTGCAGTTTTTCTTGAGGAGTTTTTGAAGTGGGGTATTGGTTTTGAGTGTTAAAGATTGCAACTTTTGGCAAAGTTTTGGAGTATGAAGTGAGTTCTTCATTTGATTTTTGGGATTTGAAGAAGTGGGTTTTTGTGGGTTACTGAAGAAGAGGGATAAGAGTTTGCCTATTGAAGAAGCATTTGGTCTTGATGATGATACATAAGCAACAGAAGGTGAAGAAGAGGGTAGGGCTTTGAGAACCATTTGGAGGGGGTTTTGTTTGCTTTTTTGGGATTTGTAGAGCCGGGAAAATTGAAGATGAAAATTAATGCACGAGGAATTTAGATCCGAGTACCCAAACGGGCAAAACCCGGATTTTAAAGCTAAATTCGGATTGTAGATACTTCTCTCTTGTAGACATAGAAGCCTGTTACATGTGTCACCACTCGATTTTATTGTGATGGAAATTCAGGGAGCCTTCCTTCGTCGCTTTTATCGGTGTCTTCAAAGGAAAAGCAATGCAAATAACGTTGTTTCATGTTTTCACAACACGAAACCAAACAGAAAATTCTCTTCCCTGGAGTTCTAAAACATGCCGAAAGGTAAGTCTTAGAGGACAAAATCTGGTCATCTTCTTAGTCTCTAGTAACTAACAATGGATAACAATTGCATGAAACGTTTGTTTACTCCTTGTCTCTATATTATTATTCTTCAGATTACACCAGCAAACAAACCTACCTTATCATGGCGGCCTCTTCAATAGGCTTGATCGTAGCGGCTGTTCATTATCGTCTCTGGAAATTGAGGGATCGAAAGATCATCCCACGCCTAAGACCATCAGAAGCTGGCCGTGCCGAGAAGCTTGAGAGCTTCCCCCATTATGTAGGTAATTATTATCTGATTCAACGATAAAAGAATACATCAAATCCATTTTGTTTCCGCAAAACATTTGAGTCATTTTCAATCATTATAATCTGTCGAGCAGCAAGGCAAATGGGGTTTGCAGATAGGAGAGAATGCCCGCGTCTATGCAGGTTGGCTGCTGAATACATCCGAAAATGTGAAGGGTGTGAGGAGGACATTTATGCATTCTTTGCTCAAGAACCTGATGCCGATTCACTCTATGTAACGCTGGTAGAGGAGTTTGAGCGGTGCATTCTTAGTTATTTTGCATTTCATTGGAGCCATGCTGATCTTTTGATTAGTCAGGTAAATGAGATGTGTTAGACTTGCACATATCGTCTCCAGAATCTCAGTTTTCTTGCTTTCTAACCATCGATTTTAGGTTTTGAGTTCTGATCCGGAGCCCAAAAGGAAGCTCAAACAAATTGTCATGGCTGCAACTCGGTGAGTAATACTTTAGTTAGGAATAGTCATAGTATCAATGTGATTAATTATGTCAAAACAGAAGCCGGCAGGAGAGTTGCTGAACAGATATGACATCGAACACAACGAGAACTCAAAAACTACATAATCTTTCTGGCTTCAGATAAATGTTATGGACACAACTGCCAAACGATCAATCGCGTTATAATCGAGTTAAAAGGCCTCGGGATATATATCAATATTCAATAATAATTGGCAGAAGCAAAATAACCAAGTTTCCTTCTCTTTCTTGTTTAGGGAACAGACGTTTGAGAGGGTGACAAAAGATTTAAAGGTTGCTAGGGTGTTCAGTACATTGCTGGAGGAAATGAAAGCTATGAGACTTGCATCAAATGATGACTCGCAATGTACAGAGGTAATGGCCCCAGTGGCCCACAGTGATAGAAGTCCAGTCCTCCTCTTCATGGGTGGTGGCATGGGAGCTGGGAAGAGCACGGTGCTCAAGGACATTCTCAACGAGTAAGAGCATGGTTCTTTTTGTTATTATCGCTCGTAGAGTTAAATGAATCGTTAAGGATTTTATATAACTTAGTATACACATTCAAAACAGCACAGAGAAAGATCAAGTTGAATAGTATTTCGGTAGTTTAAACACTTCAAAAGTAAAATTACAATCAGGAAAGGCAAAGAAATACTTAGAATTAGCTCAAATGAAATGTCTTGATCCCTCCAAACAACAATGCCATAGAAAAATAGGTGCTCTTTTTTCTTTTCTTAGCTCTCAAAGTTGGTGAACAATTGTAGGGAGAAATAACACAAGCTAACATATATTGTTTCAATGAATTGAGAACAGGCCATTCTGGGCAGGAGCAGCAGGGAATGCAGTGGTTATCGAGGCCGATGCCTTCAAAGAATCAGATGTCATTTACAGAGCCCTGAGCTCTCGAGGACATGTTGACATGATCCATACGGCTGAACTGGTGAGATAGAGACTCCCCCCACCTTAGAGAGATCCCAAAGCGAAACCTTTCTATAAACGTCTACGAAACTAAATTTGCTATCTTTATGTCATCAAATTGCACATAGAAACAATTCCAGATCTCAAATGTTTAATATTTTAGGATGCACGAGTCCTAGCCAATTCACACGGTAAAATTCCAACAGCATGAGGACACTATTTATCTACCACAAAATTGTCCAAGCTCCCCTTGCATATCAAACCCTTCTACAAGTAAAACTCTTCCTTATCATAAGCATCACTCGTATCTACTGTAATGCCCAGTATTTTCCTGTCCTACTCAAACTATTCTGGTAGTATCATTGGTCCTATTTTATATCTTGAGGTCTTTAAACTTATGATAGATGTTCTCTGCTCTTAAGAATCGATCCAAGTATGAGTTGATCCTATCAGTTATCAGTTCTTATATACTGTCACATGCATAGGTCCAGCGGCCACAATTGGGATAAAACTACAGGCACAAAAGTTTGGAATTCAAGCATATGCTTGTGAAGTTAACATACTTCAACCTGAACCTTCAATGGTGCCAGTTCTAAATAGTATTTGAATATTGTGGTTGCTTCATAATAGGAAGGAACTGAGTTTTTCTTCTTCTTTTCAAACAGGTGCACCAGTCGTCTACAGATGCAGCATCTTCTCTCCTGGTGACAGCATTGAATGATGGGCGGGATGTAATTATGGATGGCACTCTCTCGTGGGTACCATTTGTTGTGCAGACAGTAACAATGGCCCGAAATGTCCACCGCCGACGTTATCGCATGGGAGCTGGTTATAAGGTTGGTAAAGATGGAGCTGTAACTGAGGACTACTGGGAGCAAATTGATGAAGAACAATCACTACAAGAAGGATCCAAAAAAAGAAAACCATACAGGATAGAGCTGGTCGGGGTGGTTTGCGATGCTTATTTAGCTGTTGTCAGAGGTATAAGGTGTGTAGCAAATTATTACAGTGCAATGGTCTAACGCTTCCAGTTTTAATAACATAATGAGCACGAAGTTTTTATTCCTGAGGTGACATATGATGGTGTTTTGAGTGTTTTCAGGAGAGCTATAATGTGTAGAAGAGCTGTTAGGGTGCAATCACAACTGAAATCCCACAAGAGATTTGCAAATGCATTTCTAACATTCTGCCATCTGGTTGACAATGCCAGGCTTTATTGCACCAATGCCCTGGAAGGTCCACCTAAGGTACATAAACTCTTCCTCTGACTTCACTCATTTCTGGTTTTTTAAGCTTTTAACAAGGACACAGACTGTAGCACACAGGGGCAATCCAAACACCATACAAATAAACTGCAGAGACCTGAGCCTGAGTTAGGAATTAGGGGACTTGACTAGAAAGTTGCTTGTCAAAAAAAAAATTTACTGGATGCTCATAGGTTGTAGGCCATAGTCGACAAAAACCACAAAACTGAGTTGAAGTTAATCGCAAACCTGAACCTATCAAACTGTCAATGGCAAACCTGGTTAAAGCTCAATCTCAACATGAAGAAGACATAGCTCAGTTATTTCAAGTTCCAAGAGAAACATGCATAAAAGATATAGATTATGGCTGTCAGGTTTAGACCTTGACGAAAAAACAGTTCCACTGGCAATAGATCAAATAGGGCTTCATGAAAAGAAATACTAATACAGCAATCTTTGTGAAGTTGATAGGATGGAAAGACAAGGACAAGACTCTGCTGGTTGATCCGGATGAAATAGACTGTTTAAAAAGAGTGGGCAGCTTGAACGAGGAAGCAGAATCTATTTACGAACTTTACAAGCACCCTAATCCAGCTTGTGAAGATGGTTCAATTTGGAAAGACATTGTATTATCACCATCAAGGTTAAACATTCAAAAGGAGTTAAAGTATTCTATCCAGAAAGTTGAAAGACAATGATAAGTTCAAAGTAGAGGGAAGATGAAGTTCCAAGCTTCTTAAAAATTCAAGGGCCCAAAGATTGAAGCTGATGAGAGTCTAAATTTTTGCATGTTTACAGCTGAGGAAAGTATAACACGGGTTTACTTAAATATGACTGGGCTAATATGAAGAAATTCGTTCATTTTTTATTTTTTATTTTTTTTGTGGCTAAGCTTAGAATTCTATTGCTAGGAAAGCACAGGTCAAAACACAGAAAATGAAGATACATCAATATTTTTACTGGTGTTAAAGGATGTATCAGATGATTAATTACACGAGATCTTCTGTACTGGAAGTCAGACACTTGTAGCTCTTGAATTACCTTCCACTAAGAATCTAAATGATAATTTCATGAATGAAGATTTTTTGATGCATTACGTCACTCAAAACAATAATTCTTAACTCGTCAATAGTAAATCCTGACCCAGCAAAACCGATGTATTGACGTTCCTTTATTTTATTATTTTGTAAAACAGATCACCTAGGATATTCCAAATATGAATAAAATTATTTTATTTCTTAGATCACAAACTTCAGTGACTTGTATTATCTAATCCAACGCTTGTCATCTTTTAACATCAACAAATATTTGTAACAATATTCCTCAAATTTGCTACCAATTTTGGTTCGCCGCTTCAGCAAACTATGTTCTTGTAACCTTTTTCAGACAGAATAAGATTAACTTCCGGATTACTGTTACCTCCCAATTTCCATACCCATCATCAACATTTATATAAAATAACCAATGTGTACTTTTGAGGAAGTCTCAGGCACGGGTAAATCCTTATGATTTTACTTTTGAATAGACAGCAGTATATAAAATGAACTCGATGAGTGCAAGTCATGGCGAAAGTACATGTAAGTCTACATTCTACAAAGGTGTGTAGTCATAAATTGAACATTAGCAACCTAAAACTATATACAAAATAACCAATGTGTACCTTCTGTATATCAAATGGAATCCACGGTTCAACATTTCAAGTGGTGCTTGGATGCTGAAAAGTGAAGCCAAACAGGCAAAAAGAAATAAAAAGAACAAGAAAACAAGTATTAGAAAATAAATTAGAGAGAGCAGAAGCAAAATGACCAAGGCAAAGTGAAAGGCAGGTGTAAACTAGTGACAGAAAAATGGCAGAGGATACCCATAAATAGAACAATCCAAATCTCTGTCTCACGAGCATAGGCAAAACTTTTCCCCACAGTTGGAGAATTAATTATATATCATGTTAGGAAGCCAGATTCCAGTTATAGAACCACCAGAACGGTCATAATGACTTCCCAACAGTCAGATTAGTAATATAAAGTCATCTGCATGAGAGAGTGATCTCTTTTGAGTGAGTGACAAGTTCCTAGTGTCAGCAACATGAGTAGTAAGAAGTCTTTCTTTATGAACGCTTGATTCATAATTTGCAGTCTTCTTACCTATTTATGGCCAACGAGCCTGGTTCATCTGTTCTGGAGGCATCTACACAGTTTGAAGACATAAGGCTACTGAAATCATGTAAGCGAAGAGAAGAAACACCATGAGTGGCCATGCTCTGATGATCATTTGCAAAACAAGCTGACATATAAAATTCATCCAGAAATGGAAGCTCGAGGGTAATCTTTTATGAAACCAGTCCAAAACATAAACACTCTGATGGGTTAATCTAGACTTACAATTAGTCATAGGCAACCATATCATTCACTTCCTCTAGCCACACATTAATCATCATGTTAATTACCACACAATCATGGAATTCTTTGATCATTCAAAATAATTAACTATATATAAAAACGTATGGAAGCAACCAGTCTCGCAAGTTGTTTACTAAAAAAGAAAAGGAAAATTCTCCATCCTGAGTCTTGTACTATTAGCATTTCAGGAAATATGGTTTTATATAAATGCAGATGAATGAACCTGTGGGTACATGGGGGGGGAGAATGAAAATTCAAGTGGATTCCTACCTTACAATTTTGAACATTTACCGTATCACCATATGCATACAACGCTTTCAACAGTCCAGTCTGCAATATGCCAATGTCCAAAACCTTTTGGGAACGTGGAGTTAAGTCCTGACTTCATATGATTCCCAGGAATAAGATGTGCAGCTTTATTCAAAGAGTCCTGCACAATTATCCAGACAAAGGTGTCACTTAGAACAAGGAAGTTCAATTGATGTATGTGACATCAGACATCATTGAAAGAAATCGTAATGGGTGGGAACAAAATCAAGAACTTACTGCTCAGTTCTCACCTTGAATTAGTAACGTTTTCATTCTCTAGAATGATTTTATCCTTATGCCCACTTTACTAACAATCTATTTCTTCACAAGATAGAACCATATACCACGTTACAATGCTGTTATATAGTTGTCTCATGAAATCTTTCCTTCAATTTACTGCCTATTCAGCAATCAAAGAACACCATAGAAAAATGACTGTTCTTCGTTCATATACCCCTATAATAACAATTGACATAGCAAGTTAAAACAAGGCCGCATATTGTGACAAGACATGCAATTTCAGTAATATGGCAGCCACAATCCAGGAAAGGGAAAGAGAAAGGAAATAAGGATACGTGGTTCTGGAGAAGAACAGATGTCAATTAGATAAGTGTTTGGGAAAGGAAATTATCACAACATACAGTTAAAAATCATCCATGGCAGCTATGAAAGATTATAAAAGAAAACTAACAGCATCATGATTAGTGTTCACAAATAATTATGCAGACAGCTCCAACACTATAAAATGTGAGGGAAAGTATCTTAAGAGGAACTTAACAAGACGATGAAATAATATACTGTAGCAGAAGAAGAGAGAAGAACAAAAGAATGAAAGATGAATATTCTTCAGCAAATTACCAGAAGAGAAGACACATTTTCCAGAACTTCATTTGGAATAGAAGATATCTCTCTCCTGTGCAGTTCTTATTCAGCATGTCTAAGTGTTTGTAAGATATTTAAATAAATATGTACTACTAAAATACCACCAATACAGAAGCACTCTCCTGTTGCATTTCTAAAATGACCACCAAATCATGTTTCTCCAGCGAAGTAATATATCAGCATTTCGCATTGACAATGATTATTGAGCAAATGCACAAGTGATGAATCCAACCTCTCAAAAAAGCTTAAATTGAAGATTTTTTATTTATTTAGTATTGCATCATATGCAAGGAAAGTATTACGTTCAGCGACTATCTAAATCGTAAGAAGAAAAAAACTGCTAGGTATCAACCAATCCATTAAAAAAAATAAGTATACCCATTCTTTGAAGAAAGTTCGCATATGCAAATAATAGATTCTTCAGACAGCTGTAAGATATTCTGTTATAATGAGTCGAATAGCTTATATGAACAAAAGGAAAACATACTGGCATACGAAAACTCATTGCTCATCAATTCTCACTCGATGTCTAAGTGGTTCAGTTCACAAACAATGATGACAATAGTAATAACAATGATGACAATAGTAATGCCATAACCAGCAAGCCGGAAACCATGACGAACCCTATTTCACCATGGAGCTCGGTATAGGAAATTTTTTAAAGAAAATATTGACCATTGATTATTTACATTCACAGTCTTCTACCTGGTCCTCCCACACAGAAGCAAAGGATTGAGCACTATCCAGGGGCAAAAGTTTCTCCTGTCCACAAATGAAGAAAGTAAATAAGCAAGTAAAAAAATTGATCAGCTGAACATAATAGGAAGGCGTATGAGAACAACAATAACCTTCCAAGATGGTAACATCAGATCTAAGTTCACTAATGCATTATTACTCGGCATTCAAGAACCAACAACCCTCTGGTCTCTATTTAATTGTCTAGAACACTATGTATTGCCAAAATTAATTATCATTGATCAAAAAGAAAAAACACCAATGCAAGAAAGTTGTTGAACTGGTTACCAAGGATATCCACGGAATAACCAAAGGGTGTACAATACTATTTTAAACTACATTGGAAAATCGCTGTTACACTTGCATATCTGAAAAAAAATGCTCCTATAAAAATCTACATCCACTAGCCAACGCACAATCAAGTTCTGAATCCCATGCAAACCACTTAAAACTGCTAGCAGGAAATAGGAAGCCTGATGAAGATCAACATCAATCATACCACATTTCCTACCTGGATTTGATCTCTGTCAAGTGAAATTCTGAGAGGTAGATTTAGAAATCAATGTTACCCTTCATGTTTTTGCATGAAATGACTACTCTTGATACTTGAACTCACATTTTCGTGCATGCAAGCCCAAGACGTAACCATTGCACTAAACAATGATCCCTAGAAAAATACCATGACTATATACCAGAAATTCTTGAGCCCTCAATGCAAAGTTTGCATGTCCCAAAATTCAAATTGTGGTTGAAACTATCAAGATTTCAAAACATCTTCCGATGTATTCAAATGCCAGTAATACACCCTAAAATCCATGAAGTTTTACCCCACTTGCTCATCCCCAGACTTCTTTTTTTAGTATAATCTCAACCTGGGATTTTATTTCCAGAGATTATGAGTGACATCACAATTAAGTGGATGAGTTGTTTTCTAATCTTATCAGCAACGGAGCACATTTTGTGTTACGTTTCTAAAGTAACTGATCTAGTTAAGAACTTCTAAATCTGGTGTGTGGCTTGAAAAGGTGTCACTTTCTTCTGTGCCTCCTCCATAACAAAGTCATCATAATTCAACACATAGCAAAGTTCTTAGCAGGCATCCCAGGTGCCATCTATAATTTCATCATCTGATGAACACCAAATGGAAAGTAAAATAACCATGTGAAGAAAAAATGGAAAAAAAATTTCCTGCAAAAAAAAAATACTGGCAACCATCCAGAATGGACTAGATTGCATCAAATCAAAGTAGAATCGGCATAGTTAACATTCAATACCACACAGTCTCCTAAATTCTTTGGCAGAAATGGTTAATTATTTGTTAGCAAGTTTTGAAATAAAGAATGGCTTTGAAAGAAGAAACAAACAATGTCATGTTTATATTTAAAACCTCAATTGAATGTGAAGAGATTACACATTCAAAACCTTTAATTGTTTCCCAAACCTTGGGAACCGAGTGTGCTTAAAAGTCAAAACACCAATAAGCGCAAGTGATTCATAATCATACACGGGCTTGGTGGTGAAACATTGCAATGAAATGATAGACAAATCTAGCAGTGGTTGGTGAACAAATGAATAGCAGTGAATCTAAAAATAATATCAGCAGCATTTCTGCTCTGTGTTAGCAATGAAGTTCTCATCATACATCTACAAAAGGAAGCCAAAAGAAAATATCTGCTAGAGGGTTCTATTTCGATGTTCCTTAAGTAACTGAAGTGATGTGGTGACATCTATCTACCTCCTTTAATTTAAAAGTATCGAAGCAAAGCCTGTAACTACTAACCTTGATGAATTGAGAAGAAGAGCTAATCACAACCCTAGCTAGCTTCCTTCGAACTTCAACTACGTAACTCCTCCCCCCCCCCCCAGAAAAAATCCTAGGTCGGAACAGTTCTCATTCACTACTATGTTTCTGTTAAACCATATCTCATTCGAAAATGTCGAAGCACATAACATGTAAGAAGGCAACAAGGCTCTGTTATACCATAAAATAATTTCATTGAACGTTACATCTATTACTGTTTCAACTTTCAAATCCCTAGATAACCACAAGAAAAAAATTGA
>Ga0325404_1002053_pt1 | contig 21460 bp, 11 predicted proteins | sample PopdelMetagenome_18_FD_205664 | JGI IMG/M metagenome (GOLD analysis project Ga0325404, IMG submission 205664) | Populus deltoides microbial communities from Bellville, Georgia, United States - Xylem-Control-R1 | ecosystem: Host-associated > Plants > Phyllosphere > Stem > Wood/Secondary xylem...
TTTTTTTAAAAAAAAAATTAATATAATTGTTTTTTGAGATAAAAACTGAATTATTTATAATCGAACAAAAATTAGTTACCCTGTATCAGAGTTCAAAGACATCAGACCACCGGTTCTCTCTCTCCCTGCACGCACACAAATACACATAGCAAATATAAATATGGATGCATATGTTTCTAATACGCTAAAATTTCATTCGCAGGTACAGGAACGGATAATGAAGGGTGTAGGTGGTTTTTTTCCTCATGGAAATGAGATTCCGAACACCTTCATGCATTCAGAATGAGGGTCCTTCAGTACATTTTGATGCGTCTCAATTTGATGGTGATGATTTGTCGGGCGTCCTGCTTACTCATCCTTACGTGATGACTGATGATTATGTTGAAGATTTTAGTGTCAGATTCGTTGATTATTCGAGAGGTATTAGGAGGGATAATTCTAGCAATTCCAGCGGTGCAGGGAGACAACATTTGGAAGGGATCGCTGTTCAACGAGTACATCAACCTGGGCAGTGAGGATAAGGTGAAGAATGAAATAGACTTTCATGATCATGTCACTGTGAATAAGACGGGGGTCTCTCTAGCATTCGCAAAAGATATGTATGCCAATGACTACACAGTCGATGATGAGTCAACAGAAGAAGAGACAGGGCTTGAGTAGAAGAGAGGTCTTGTTATACAAGAAATGAGCCCTGATGATGGGGCATAGCTGCATAGAGATAATTGGAATTTGAAGCATAATATGTAAGTTAAAATATAAATAATCATCTTTAATAACATGCAGTTTGCTTAGACAGTTACTATGGGTAAATGATGTTGGAGGGGGGCTCGAGCTTCGACTCCAAATGCCCTGTTATTGGAATTGTAAGATGGAGCGGAACATAATATAAGATTGTTCGATTACTCAATCCAGTGTATCGGAAACCAGAAAAAGGACAGGAGCTACAGCTAGCCTTTCTTCTCCCTAATGCTTGGATCTGCCCTCGTATTTTCTAATGTAAATGAGTTAGGAAAATAAACTTTTCACTCACTTCATTGCTCTTCTATAACAGCAGTAATATCCATCATGACTTCACTGGTCAGCTTACAGGATGGTGCAATTTCCGGGATCCCTATAAAGGCAAAGATGAACTCGATCAGTTATATAGAAAAATAGAGATTTCTCCACTTGAATATGCGCAAATGAGCACGAAGTACCTCTTCACGTCTTCATAATTGCTCAAAGCTTGCTCGAATTTAAGCCAAAGGGGACCGGTCTCTTGATGGTTCACGTTCTTTGGCCCAGAAAGATAAGCTGGAACGACAAACTGTGGAGTTCTTTCCCTGTTTAACAAGTTACAACTATTAATGGATGGGACACAATATATCACGAAGGATTACTCAATACGAGACCAGCTACAATTCAGATTTCATGGTTATCGAACTCACCTCCCTTCATATTCCGATAACCAGGCCAAATAGGCTGCACCAAAGTACATAGACACAAATGGCTTGGTCAGATCACCAGCGGAATCTAATCTATAAGCCCTGTAACCCAATTCCCTGAGTGCAAAGAGAAATAACAACCACATTTTAGCGATGGTCTTAAGAAACAATAGAAAACCACACCAATGAAAAGGTCTATCTCAAAAATACGTTGTATATATTTGGCGCTGGGAGCCTTAAATAGTTTTACACTCAAAATACATACGTATTTTGTTAAAACTCGATCACAATAGGTATTGTTTGAATAAAAAGATTCCACTTTCATAAGAATCAAATTGCTTAGGAAAAATGAGAGCAGGCTCCATGGAACAGCCTCGGCAATCAATCAAAATGCAGCATCCAAACTTGTTTAATTTGTTTTTATCAAAAAGTCAAATGCATGTGTAATTTTTTATATTAAAAAAAAGGGTATACAACCTAGAATTTCAAAAAATTATTCCAGTATTTGCGTACATGTAAAGCCAGAAAGCTGTAGAGTAGTCGATTCCCATTAATCCGATTCGTGGTCCAACCCCATTCACAAAACGCATGCTCACCATCTCAGCAAGAGCACAAATGACTGACTGTGCAGAAAATAGGTATCAAGGAAGAAGAAAACAAGAGAAAAATATTGAGCAGGGGACAAGTTCACGAAAAATGGAAATTTAGGCAAGGATAGAATGTTCAAGAACTGAAACAAACCATAATAGAAATGAGAATATTTAATAACCTTGTAAACCACTCAAATCTCACGAGAATTTTCAATTCTGGTTAGGAAAGCATGATTTGCTACCTTAGCAGATCAGTTTTATCTAATACTACATCCCCAAGTAATAAAATCTCAGGTAAAACCACTGCTGTTAGGTCAAACCTAAGCAAAAATCACATATTGAGCACAAGCTTGTAACATTATCCATTGTTTCCAAGAAACTGAGAGCAAAAGAGAAGACAGACGTGTGATTTAAGATCATATATCCACTCCCACCATCTTATTGGTCAGAAAAACAAATAGTTTACTCCATTTCTCTTCTTTAAAGACCCTTAATAGAGCAATACCGGACAAAGTATTTGCTGTTAATCTGAATATGAGTTCACACATTTTTAGTGGAGCTTATATGCTATAAAGTAGCACATGACATAAGAGTCAACCTAGTCGTAAGATGCCAGTTCTTCAATAGATATCAGCCTTGCCATCTATCTGAACTAGATTTTCTAAATTATTTTGCGACTTTGGATGCGTCCAATCTACATGACACAAATGCCTCAGCAGGAAGGACAGATTGCATGTACTGTCATTTAGGTTTTGCTAGAGCCTCCAACAGAAAAGGAGTCATTTCCTAACACAAACTCGTATCACAATAACTAGCAAATGAATGTGGGATCATCCTCTCTGCCAGGTGGCTGAAGTGAATAACTACTGGTAAATACCTCTAAGAATTAGAAATAAAAGAGAAGAACAGAAACACAGAAAAGAAAAGGAATTATGAATTGGCCACATAGTAGCATCTTTTTACAGATAAAAGGAACTTTTACTAGCTAGGATATATACTCACAGGTTTAACTCCCCTTGTACTGAAGTGTTTTGAAAGAATTATGTCTGCAACTGCCTGCATGAAGTCAGTATTGGTGATTTGACAGATTATTAATGGCGTATTTCATGTTCATAAAAGGTTATTTTCAGTTAATATGTGAGAGAAGCTTTCATCAATGATATGATATGATATGATACTTTTAATATCACAATCATACAGATGATATATAACATGAAAGCTCCGTGCTCTATCAGGCTATCTGCAAATTTTTGGTTTTAGGCTCCTGCTGTCCATGGGCCAATATGCTAAAGTGATTAGCATTCCATACAAGAATAATGGAAGTTACTTGAAGGTAAGATTATTATCTTATGGCAATAATTTAGAGGAATTTTCACGTCTTTATTCGTACCTTCATTTCTACCCGAGATAGATATGGTTTCATGTCCTTGTCATGTGAAAAGCGCACCTTTCCTCTTTTTTCTCCAGATTTCGTCCACTCTTTTGCAACTTCAGAACAACTCCACATCTCTTGCATTTCTTCTGGGGAAGCTTTAGAGTCCCAATATATATAATTAACACCTGTTTCCTCCAAGCAGCAACAGGTAAATTAACAACTGAATGAAACCAAAATATCTTTTAAGAAATAACTTGGAAAAGAGGAGAGCTTGGCCCCATTCAGGGTAGTAGTCGATTGATAGTGTCTACATAATTAAGATAATAAGTTTTATAGCATATTGGCGTGATCTCTACTCAAGATGTATCTTTCTATGTGACTTCATAACAACAAAAATACCATCTTATGTTCAATTACACCACCATGTCAGCTAAAACAATATTGACCAAGTCAACTGCAATAGTAATTGTTCTGAGCTTGTCAATTTCATATGCTCCACTAGAGAAATACGTTCTTGTTTTTGAGTAATTATATGCTCTAAAAAATATCACAAAATTGTGAGGTAAATCAAGTTCAAAAGAGAAAAGTGACATCCATGCATATGAAGACTGGAAAATATCACAAGACCTTTAATACATTCGGTAAGTGAATGTTTACACTTATTTTCTTTTCCCGAGTAATTGTATATTCTGTAAGCAAAAATCTATACAAAAAATACTTTCACTGAGGCATAATCACCCCTGAAGGTTCTGAATGGGCAGTTTCTTGAGTAGCCTAAAGATTAATATAAGGATCACAAGGCTACTAAATTACATGCTTATGTAGGAAAAATTGTTAGGATTTTGAATACCCCTGGTACAATCACCTAAAAAGTTTAGCTTGAGTTGCATTTGACCTTGATCTGTTATTCAAACAAGATTCTGGCACATTGGCAGTAGATTCATAGTCATTCAATTAGATGAGAACTGAGAAGTTGTTGAGCCTAATCCAAGCCTTATGAAGACACTGAATGCAATTGCAAGTAATCTTAAGTGGTGAAAGTACAACCTGTTTTTTCTGAAGGTGCATTTGTATTTTGTGTAGCAGGTGCAGCTTGAGCAGTTGAAGAATGAGCATTGTTTACTGAAGGACCTTCATCGACAAATCTTCTGCATAATGACAATACAGTTCACACAATATCAAATATAATCTATCTATTCTTTTAAAATGTTACACTGGATCCTGCTTTTTAAAATTAGTAACAGTCATGGTATTGCAACCTTTTTCACAAGTCAGGGTTGATTCAGTGATTTGTAACCACAAGCCTCGGGAGCAGCAAACTAGGATCTACAAGGAATGACTATAAATAGTGTTGGGCTACAAGTTACAAACAGAAAATGCAGGTACTGCTGTTCCTGAGTGTAGGTGGCAGGGGACTCATGTCATATTAAATAGACTACGGTGGTGATAGAAGTCAAATAACAAAGGCCAAAATGGCCACATGCATATGTGTGAAAGTGTTACATAGAACTGCCTAGGCACGGGCCGTGGAACAACCTTTTGAGCACGCACAAAACCTGTAAGGTTATTTCAAATCATGCATCTAGGCCAAACATCAAATTTATCTTGCTAATGCAATTGTAAAATTTATCTTGTTACTGTTATATTTAGTAAACGAGAAGTATGAGTTACAATAAAAAATGTAAAACAGAGGAAGCTAAAGTATTTTCATAATCCCACAACTACTTTAGAGATTGCACTATTTGCAGAACCATACAATACAGTTGCACAGTTCCCGATATGTTTCAAAGATCTTCACAATTTAGATAAATAGAATTGACAAAACAAACAAAAAATTCATATCGAAAATTGTGGGGAAAACACAAATTTGCCAAATATCAAAAAAGAAAAGGAGATATTCAGACAACTCCAAGCAAGGACTTTGTAGCAAGTTCAGTAAAAACAAAGAGTTCTCAAGCAGATGAGTATGTTGGGATTTCCAATTCACCTTTTGAAATTGTTTAGAAAACAATTTTGGAACTACTAGGATTCCAAAGTCAAGTGAGAAGAAATAAAAGATAATAAATAAAGGGGTGGAGAAGAAAAAGAGAAATGCAGGGCTTATATCATCAAGCAGTACGCAAAAAAAATCACCTGGATGGGAGACTTTCTTTGACTGAAAGGTACCGTTTCCAATATTGCAAAGTTGATTTGTGAGTTGCTTTTTTAGTACCACCATTATACGCCCTAACTACGAACTCTTCACTTCTTTCTCTGCAAAAGACCTTGAAAGTTAAATTCCTAAATTAATAAAACTCAAAATAGAAGCTTTGTCAATCACAATACAACGTTTGCTTCAATACAAATAAATATGGATAGAGCCAAAAACAGCAGGAATAATCAATTGAACCAATGGTGTCTCTGATCGATAACTTACTCTTCTTCGAAGTTCGATAACCATTTAATATAAGCAGCACCAAAATAGACGCTAACAAAAGGTCGATATAGAATATCTGGATTCCCTTCTACTTCATATGCCTGATAACCTAAGTCCCTGCAGCACGATGCAGTTATAACTTCAGCAAGCCAAAATAAAACCAGCAGAAAAAGAGATGGTTAATAAGGAGCTCGAAAAAATCAGAACATGTATTTGGTACCTGACCAGCCACTCTGCTGTTTTTGGTAAAATCTGCATGATCCCCAGGGCTGTCTCCTTAGTTTTCTTATCATACCACCGTGTAGAGAGGGGCTGTCTATCACTTGCAAGTTCAGCTACAGCAAATATCATGTCCTGCAGACACGGGGAATGGATGCAAAATAGAACCGAGCAGTTAGCTTCTTAAATCTTAATTACTCATTAACGTTGCTAAAGTGTAGTTACGAGGTCACACAATTCTTCCCGGAACCAAAAGTTTGTTCAAGAACAATTCAGAAAGCAGTAGGCGGATAACTAAGGTGTTGGTTTCTGCTTATCTATCCCAGGAAAAGCGACAAGAAGAAACAAAAGGTTAACTGAATTTGCAGCAATTGAAACAGAAAATATGATTCACTCAGCATTTGGTCCATTGACAACATATTTTAAGGATGATTGGAATAGAATAGAACAGAAAATAGATATCAACGATGGCTTTTTCAGTTGAACCAACCAATCTTAACCCCCAGGTTGATATATGACCAAGTCATTTCCATGTGTCAGTAGCTTTGTGTAGAAGCTATTTACTTTCTTTACCATGCTACAAGCTATAAAAGTGATGCAGGCATAGCGTAAAAAGGGTGTGAAGGTCAGGACACTTCTCTTCGGTTACTATTTACATGAAGTTGAGTTATGAGGCCAGTCCGTTTGCATAATGTAATTCAGGATAGCTGGCTTTTCTGTGTCTCAGACCAACGAGCTGGGTCCCAATTTGATGGTTTTCATGAAGACTTTTGCCAATTAGCGGATTTATAAGTTGTTTCAGTCAGTATATTGGTAACCATTACCCGCCTTTAGCCTCTTTCTAAGCAATAAGAGTTAAAAGAAGTAGTTGATGAGGGCATACCGGTTGTATCTGTGAATCATAATGTCTTCGGACAATGATATCAGCTACAGCCTGAAGGAATACAAAATAATGCAAGGTACGATTAGATAACAAGATCAAGAGCATATGGCTTGCATCTAAGAACCCATCAAATCCAAACTTGTATGCTTCAAATTCTTGAGAAGTAAAGGACAAGAAAGGCAACAGATAAGATTAGCAGCGCAGACGAATAGGCAACTATGTTTCAAGCTCCCCAAGATTTAAAAAGATGAAAGGAAATTGTCATTATGGTACTGCTTGAATTGATTACTTCATTAGCAAGTGGATTGCATAATTTTATACGTGTCATTTTGATGAATACAATACAAAGCAGCTACAGTTGTCTTTGAAGTAGATGAAGGATTGTTTTACCTTCATCTCAGTCTGCGTCAAATAAGGCTCTCCATCGGGATCTCGTGAAAGGTGAACTTTATTTCCTTTAGTCTCTCCAGCATCTAACCATTCAGTGCTAACTTCAGGTTCCTGCCACATTGCTTCCATGTCCTGGACATCAACGCAGTCATTCCAATAATCAAAGCTGGTGGCCATCCTGGAGCCTTTGTGCTAAGATGGCATCTATCAACAAAGAGAGTTTCAAGGTGTAATTATTACATCAAAAGAAACTATGTTGACGAATTTGAAAAATTCTCTATGTAAAAGGCAATAGCTGCTGTGCTGAAGCTGGAGCTTCTGAAGAGGAAGGAACACATGTAAATAACAAGAAAAAGTTTGTAATTCTGCTGTTGTTAGATATTTCTGGCACACTTGATTTTCACGCTTGCAGGAAATACAAGTATAACATCGTAGCATGACCTCAAAACAAAGCTCCACTTAACAGAACAAGATCTAAGAAGCAGGTTGCAACTTAATTTTTAAGGTATCTAGAAATGCCATAAACACTAGAAACACCTCACCCCAGAAATGGGGAAACGAAAATTGATTGGAGAACTTGACATGCGATAAGGCTTGTAGAATTCCGATACCAGTGGCATAAAAATAACTAATACGCATCAGTGAAGGCAATATCAATACCATATATGTGAGTCTAGCATTCAGTTCATCAATCTATTCTTTTGAATGTAACCAAACGTTTATCTGGCATTTGAAAGCTAATTCAACAAAGAAAAATATATAGATGAAGTTCCAGTACAGTGAAATGTTTGAACAGAAAATGCTGGGGGAAGAAATAGCCATCCAGTGCCCCAACATTATGATATGCTTGACAGCAAGTAGTAGTCATATATCTATTTAGCATTCTTTTCACATTCTAATAGGCAAGAAATGTGGACAAGCCAGTGAATTTTTTTTTAAAAAAAAAAAAAAAGAAGTCTACTTGGGCAATTCCCAAACCAAATTGGCAAAAAAATAATGCTTTTTTACTAGATATATCAACTATTCAAAGACCTAAGGACCACAGATGTCGCCAAACGAAATCTCAAATAGAATATTTAAGGCCTAATGGCTCACGAGGAGAAGAAACAACGAATCCTCATCTTTGAAATCAGACATAAACTAACAATCAAGACAATGTTGCATTGCATGTGATGAAAAGAATTGAGGTGCATTAATTGGAAGTGCATTTCCATGACATAAACTAACAACCAAGACAATGTTGCATTGCATGTGATGAAAAGAATTGAGGTGCATTAATTGGAAGTGCATTTCCATTTATTTGGGATTGTTCCATTTCCCTTTTTTTTCTTTTTTTCCAATGTCATTCAAAACAAAACGGTCCCCTTACATTTCCTGCAACTATCTAACAATTCGTTGCAATTAGCCAGTAAAGTTATAGCCATTTACGTTTATAATAAATCAAAACAGCACCCCAAAGCAAATTATGTATTCTTAAATTCCATACAACAACTTTCAAAATTCCACATGATATGAATAAAAAAAATAGCAAAATCTCGATCCGATCCCAAATATATATATATATATATATATGACAGGCGAAGAGAGAAGGGAAAAAAATTCAAGATTACGAAATGAGAATGACAGAAAGACAAGAACCCAGATAATGAAACACGCCCTTGTATCCATCATTCACGATGAGATCACAATGGAGGGAGAGAGACAAATATTAATTATACGTACAAGCTGGCTCAAAGTCAGAGGCCCCCTTTCTCTTGTGTTCGGGAAAAACAAAGAGAATGGAAAAGAAATCTACCTGGAGATGTTTATTTCTTTTCCCTTTGTTTTTGTTTTGGAACGGAAAGTAAAAGGGAACGGCGATAAAAAAGAAAAGAAGAGAGAAGATCAAAAGAGGGTATGTAAAGACTGTGGGTGGACCATTGTTGACGGGAATTTATCCATCCCTAAATATATATAGCCTTCTCTGTCACCCTCTCGTTTTTGTGTCTCTCTGTGTGTTGGACGTTTTTTTTTTTTATTCCCCCCTTTTGGGTGGCCAGATAATTGCTGTTGTGTTTCGTTGCTTGCAGAGGAGGTGATTCTTGAGAGAAGGACACTTGGCAATAGCCCCCTTGTTTCTCTCTCTTTCTGCGTGTGATTGACACTTGGCAATTAATTGTGTGGGGTTCACATAAATTATCCATAGTACTCCTTATTGTTGAAAAATAAACTATTACTTGCGTGTTATTAATTTCTTTTACAGTTATTTTTTTATTAATATGAAATTCTGAGTTAGTTTATATGTATCTCGATTAATTTTATAAATTTTAAAATTAATAATTATATAACTCTCTAACAGCTCTGAGATTTATGAGACTCAAACTAATAATTTCTAAAAAACAAATTTATAATCTGACCGGTTAAATTACAGTTTTTAAAATTTTTTTTACGATTCTAAAGAATATTTGTATATTTATTATAATTTATTAATTTCAATAATTAAATTCAAGAAAAAATGCATTATTTTGCGAGAGAAAAAAAAGGGCCCATTATGCGCTAGTTCATGTAAAATGAAACCTTGTAGAGGTCATGAACAAATAAACATATATAAAGTTTCTTTAATTTGAAGAAGAAGGATTAAGAGAATAAAAATGAAAAAGTGTTATCATTCTTTACGATCTATAGAATGAAAATACTCCTTTTCTTGTGAAGATAAATATTTTATAATCACAACAACATAGATTTATTGTTGTTGTTGTTGTTATATTAATTATTAACAACAACTAAAAGGGTGTAGCAAAATCACTTTAACCACATTTACAAATTATTATTTGTTAAAATAATGTTTTTTTTTGTTTTTTCACTTCATCTTGAATCGATCAATTTTTTTAATTTTATTTTTTAATATTAAATTATTTTAATAATTATGCTTCGTATTTTTTTTTTCTTTTTATTATGTCACATATATGTCTCTTGGAAAAAAAATTGGTTTTAACTTTCAACAATAAAATCTATTAAAAGTGAGGTTTTGTATTTTTTTATTGTTTTTTACGAATTTATCTCGATCTTGTAACTTAAATCGCGAGTTAAACAAGTTAATTTATATATTTTCTACGGTTTTTTTTAATTTCATCATTTATCACTAAGTTAATTAAAAATTGAGTTGTGTTAAAAAAATTCCATAATACTGTCCTAATATCATAATCTGGATTGTGATTTTGACAGGTTGACACTTTTGGGTTCTTTTTTAATGTAATATTTTTTTAATTAGTCTTACTTTTTGTTTTTGTTTTTGTTTTCTATAAAGTTACCCTAATCTCATGACTTGAATAATGAGTTTAGTAGGTTAACTAGTTTGGTTCAATTTATTTTTTTGTTATTTTTTAATTGATTTTTTTTAATCTCACCCTTTCAACAACACGATCTTTTTTTTTCATTTGGTTTTTATTTTTATTTTTATCATTTAATATTATATTATTTGAAAATTTCGTGATTCTTTTCAAGTTATCCTAATCTCATTGATTTAGCTTTTTTTTTTTCAAACTTTATTATTTTTTTATAAAGTTATTCTGATTTTATCGCAAGTTACTAGTTTAATAAATTAATATGAATTTGTTTTTTTTTTTCATTAAAAACATTGATCCACCAAGCAACACAGCACATCTCGATAATCTAGTGAATCCTATAGCAGTTAAAGGGCATGAGATTTTCATAAAGTTTTCAGGTTTAAATCCTGAAAGAAGCAGAATGGGGGTTTACCGGTTTAGAACCTGTGAAGGTGTATCTTACCGTGGAGGAATGCTAATTCCCCGAACCAAAAAAATAGCAAGTCTTAGAGCGTGTTTAACAGTGTGGTTGTAGGTGTTTTTTAAATAATTTTTTGTGCCAAAATATATGTCAATGATATTTTTTTATTTTTTAAAAATTATTTTTGACATCAGCATATCAAAACAATCCAAAACATATAAACCATATTAAATTTTAACAAAATAAAATAAAAAATTAGATTTTTTAAGAACACAACCACAGCCGCGTTCCCAAACAGTCCCTTAGTAATCACAGCCTCGCATGAAACACTTCTTTTTTTCCCTGGGTGTACGTGTTTCTCCTTCTCCTTTCTTTTTTGTTTTTTTAGAAATCAGGTATAATATTTCGTATAGAAATTTCTCTGGTGCTCAGGGAATATCCATCACTCCATACTCCATCTTAAATTTGATGTGTTTATTTTTAGGCAAAGAAAAACAATATAAGGAAATCAAAATAGAATTCAAATTAATTTTAATATATTACTATCAATCAACACATATAAATTTAAATAAATAACATAAAGATTGATTGGTATTCTTGAAATACCAGAGATATTTCTTATTTCTTATTTCAATCAATGCATATATTTCTTATTTCTTTATAATCAACAAGCCATCGTACTCCATCTTAAATTTAATGTTTGATATTTTTAGGTAAAAAAAACAATATACAAGAATTAAAATAAAATTCATGTTAATTTAAATATACAATTATCAATGAATATATACAAACTTAAATAAATAAAATATAAAATAATAGATATTCATGAAACACCGGAGATATTCCTCAATTCCCTCCTCCAATGCAAACGATGACAATCACGTTGAGGCGGTGGCGATACAGTTCTGGGCTATTTTATTGGGCCTTAACCCTGAAAACTTTTGAGCTTCGGTACGAGGAACACCTGCAGGTTTCATCGTTTTTTTCTTTTAACATCGACAGGAAGCGTCAGGGACCCCGATTGGCTGCTACAACTTACAACGTTCACAATTCACAAAATTCCAGAATACAGAAAATATACAGATGAGAAACACGTCATATTCCAGAGTAACGAAGCCAGTGCCGGGGCGGCAAATGCCCTTTGATGCGAAAATGAATTAAGCCGTCACAGTAGAAGGGTAGGTAGATCTTCGTTGTGTTGAAAGGATTAGGATTTGCTCCCAGCTACCCACGGACAGACAGACAGGCCCACTCTCTCCCATGGAAATGGAAAGAGGGACAGCGACACTTCATGCCTTGGCTCTACGCTGCTCTCTTCGTGGATCCTATTCTAGCCTCTTCCGTCCCCACTTCGAATCAAACGACCACATCGTGCGGTGCAGTCTGCCAAGTTCCTGAATAGTCAGTCATTCGTAAATTTCAAAGAGAATTGTTTTTCCCAACACAAAACATTTAATATAAATTATATTTTCATAATAAGATTAAAACATTTGTTTTGTAGATGCTGAGTTTATTCCTCCATTGACATTTGCGTACCCTCGACATAAATTTTAGAAAAACCCAATATATTCAGCACATGATGCCTTGCCATTGTTGTCAAGTGGCAATGCGACAAAGTCCTTGCACTTTAGCATGAATAAACTTATTCATGAATTAGTAGATAAAGAATGTTAAATACAGCCGTGGCTGCGCGCAATTAGACTGGTGATTTGGTGCGTGTAGGCATGAATTGTCCAAATCAACGCAATAATGATTGCACCTTAGAAAGAGTCAAATTGGATTTGATTTGCCAAATGTGTCAATTTTTCTATTGTGCATTTGTTTTTTTAAATAATTTTTATTTATAAATATATTAAAATAATTTTTTTATTTTTTTAAAAAATATTTTTAACATTAATATATCAATAAAAATTTAATTTTAAACAAAAAAAATAAAAAATCATGAAATACAAATTCCGCTGCAATCCCAACAGCCTCTTAATGCATTTATAAGTGAACGGGAGTGGTAACAGGTAATAACAGTATATGCTGGGAGTAATTTTTACCACGTCTTCCAGTCAGTTTAAAGTGGTTTAACCGGGTGTTTGCAGTATCGTTCACCGAGGAGCAAACATGGGTTACTCTCTCCCGCCACGCACCGGCGGCCGGATCCTAGAAGAGATAGAGAGGGCCAGCAGCCCAGAGTTTTTACGTAATAACTTCACATTTTGATCTTTATACCTTTAAAAGTTACGACACGATCCTACACTGGTCCGTCCTTGATTTTTAAGAATGAGTTTTATGTTTATTCTATGATTAAATTCCCAGAATCACTCAACAAATCAATATATAAGATGGAAGAGAACAAACGTTTAAAATCGTTCTTGCTATGAATTTTTAACGTGCTGAAATATTGTTCTGACTTTTCTAGAAAAAAAATCTATTTTGTTCGTATAGTATATGAATGGTTTTATAATGAAAAACTCATATTATAAATAAATTGCAATAATGAACAATACTGTATTATTCTTCCTTTCTTCTTCCCAGGGATTTTACGCAGAATCCATCCTTTCTTCCTCTGAGTTCAAACAATCTTTAAATTTAGTGAGTCCCTAAAAAGATTGTTTATTTTTATTGAATTGAAACCAGCCCCTTCAGGATTTATATGTCGCATTAGTTTTTAAGAAACATCTTACACCGTGCAACTTAGCATTATTAAAATGTGAAGCCAACTGATTAGACGCTTACATTAATGTTCTTTTACAGCAAAGTATATAGTTACAAAAAAATTTTAGTTCAACTGCCGTTTTACAATTTTTTTTCTTTGACACGAACTCATGTTCTTCCATGAATAAGGAATGTTTTCTCCTGTATATATATATTGCTATATATTTTAAAACCAATCACCAATTCAAAATTGTTAGAGAATAATATAAATTATATTTTAAGACCCCGTTTAATATTTAATCTATTGGGTTGAGATAGTTATTTGACACGATATTAGAGTTTTAATGACCATGCGGTCGCGAGTTCGAATCTCACAATCCTTTATTTATTTAATAAAAAATAAGCAAAGGATAATGTGAGTTTGTGCAAGTTTTAAACCTAAAAAACTTTCACTCGAGGGGGTGTATTAGAGAATAATATAAATCATATCCTGAAATCTCACCTAACAGTTTAAAGTATTGAATTGAAATAGTTTTTTGACAGGAACTAATATAAAAAAAAATTAGTCAAACCTTTTTTATAAACGTCCTCATGAAGTTCCTAACCAATTTAATAAAACCTTTTCTAGCAAATTGCAAAATATATAAATAAAAAACATTTCACACCATTTTGTAACATATTTCAGCTAGTTTTTTATCCAATAGCATCACTTTTAATTGAAAATCTATTTAGGATTGCGGTTTAAATAAAAATTGATTTAAATTTATTTATTTTAATTTAAAATATTTATTAATTATTTTAATATACTAATGTTAAAAATAATTTTTTTAAAAAAATATTAATACATTTTTGAATAAAAAACATTTAAAAATACAATTGTTATTATACTTTGAATCACCCCTAGATCAAAAGTACAGTGGAAGTGGAATACTGGAATGAGTAGATGGTGATTATCATTCATTAATATTTATAAAGATAAAATGTGCTGGGTCCTGAATCAGTCAAGGCACAAGTGATGCCTGTCTCTGATTTGTTTAATTCATATAGAATTTTAAGGAAATTGGAGATACAAAATATATTAGATTTCATCCGAATCGAGGTTAGTATTTGTCAGTCAAATACCCAAGAGGCGTAGGCGTAGTGTAATGGTAAAAGGTTTAAAATCTGCATAGCAGGTCTTGAGTTCGAGTCAGGACGTGCACCTCTTGTAAGAGCCTAGGACAGCCGGGGTTTTATTCCCTCACCTGGGCCCACAAAGTGCACTTTCCGGGAGGTAAAGTTTCCTCAAATCCAAAAAATAAAAAAATACTCACATGAAAATCATGTTTGTATGTCAAATACTATTTTTAATTGGTTTAAAAACCTTATTTTACTTCAAATAATTTTTATGTTTTTTTTTCCCAGAAGACTATATATACCTAATAAATTAGATAGAAATTACTTAAGATCTAAAACATTTTACCATGTTTATAATCTGCGAAGTTTAAACTTGAAGTGCATGTACCTCTGGTGATGGCGGCGGGTAATACAATGACAGAGGTGATAGCGTGTGCCTGGGTGTAGCTGATTTAAAAAAAATATATATTTTTTAAGGTACAAATTACCTCTTATGAAAATAAAAAAAATATTTTTTAATGTAAGTTTCATTTAAAAAAATCAACCATCCCCCTATCCCAAACACCCTTATTTCACTCTCCATTTTAAAACCTATTTATTTTTATGTTTTTAAAAATAATTTAATATTTTTTTACTATAAATTATTTTTATAATTTTTTTTTGATGTACTAATAAAAAAAATATTATTTTAATATATTTAAAAATAAAAAATATTTTAAAAAATCTAAAAATAGCATGGGTAGTCCATATCGATCACTAGACATGTCAACAGAACATCCCTCAATGGCGATATAATCCTTTGGAGGGTTGACACGCTGGGGTCTACCGGGTTGAAATATCATCAAGAGGCAAGTGTTTGTGACCTCCTTCTACATCCTGCCGACAACTTGATTCCTTTTTATTTTTTTCAACGAGAAAATGCTCCCCCCTTCATGCATACCAATATTGAATTAAAGGGGCGAAAATGAATTAAAGTCGCTCAACATCCTCTTTCAAATAATTGCCAATATTTACCTAATTATCCCAGTTCAAAGAAAAAAAATATATACAATACTGAGATATAGAATTTCAATTAATCAAGTAGGAAATGATTTAAGTATTTTAACACAATACTGTGTTTTTTTAAATATTTTATGTTTTAATATGTATTAAAAAAATTAGATTTTAAAACAGGAAAAGAAAAAAACTTGCCCATACTGGCTGACGTGGCTTTCGAGGACCTGGCCAGGGTTTCTCAGCTCCGAAAGCACACGACAAACTCGCCTCCGTGTTTCACACAGTTGCAATCCCCTAATGATAGTTGTTCAGCACTGTCTCCGTACAAACAATTTCACGGAATTTGTGTCGAGCTCTGTTTTTTCTAGCTTTACATGTCTATTGTAAAGAATACCAATGGCAATAAGCAACCATGACTGAAAATAAATTTCTAGTTGGATAAAATATGCTCTTCGAATATCTTATTTTGTTAAAAAAAACAATGAATAAATAAAATAAACACTCGCCATAGTCATACTTATGCTCTTTACTTTTTTAGTATATATTTAAATTATTTTTTACTTGAAAATATATTAAAATAATAATTTTTTATTTTTTAAAATTTAATTTTTACATCAATACATAAAAATAATTATTTTAAAAAATCTCAAAAATACATTTTAAATAAGTTTCACTTAAAAACCTTCGACCCACTTTTTTTTTCCATTTAACCAACCCGAATATAAAATCAGGAGAACAAGAGAGCTCACACCAGAAACAATGTGCCTGCTCGTACATTAACACAACTCACCCGCTGATAGTTTGCTTTTTTGGAGGGAGAGAGAGAGATACACAAAAAATAAAAAAGTGAGCTAAGGACGTCCCTCATAAGAAACTCCGCTTAAAATTTCCTTCTCTTTCTGTTAAATACACTGTCGATTTTGCTTTTAAAATACGGTCAAACGCCACCCACCAACAACTACCATTTCTGTTTTTGGTTCTTTCATTTCCTCGCCTTCTGCTCCCCCTCAAAAGCCGCAAACCAAGCCTTGGTTTAGTAGTAGGGTTCTTGAGAGAAAGAGCTTGGTGTTGCACTCAGTACAAATGGCTTTCTCTTGTCTTCTCAGATCTACGCCCGCCGCTCCTCTTGTTGAAGCTTCCCGCTCAGACTTCTCTCCTTCACCGTCCGATCGATTCAAGGTATCTGCTCCTTTTTCTCCTATCAACTCTTTCTTTTTGAAAGTCCGTTACTCGCACTTTGTTTGAGCTTGATTTTGGTTTTTGGTTGTTGAGAGAGAAAAAAAGTAGAGTTAAAACTAGATATTGAAATTGTTATTCATGAAAAAATAAAATAAATATGGAAATTGCCTGACTTGGAAATTAAATCTGCAAATAACGAGAGATATAAGATAGATAGTAGTGTATGCAGGATTCTTTTTTATTTATCTGATTTCAGTTATACTGGTTTTGATTTACTTATATCTGTTTGGTTGGCGAGAAAACTGAGGAAAATGAAACAGAAGCTTGTTTTAAAACAAACTGTTTTTAAAAAAAAGAAGGTGATATCAGATCGGTATTATCATCAATTATTATTAAACCCTGTGCTTCTTTAGCTTATAGCTCTTATATTTTGAGTTTATTTAGTTTTAATAATTTCTAATCGTTATAAAGAATGCATTAATGTTCATATATAGACTAAGCTTTTGACAATGTGTCTGTCTATAGCTGATGAGTGGCGTGAAGTGCCAGTTACTATTTAGAGATGTATGTAACTTTGGCCATTTTTAGTTTTAATCTTTCCTATTCTCCTTGTAATCTCAGGTGTCTAGCGTTAGTTTTAACTCTTTGAAGAGCATTTCTGGCACTTCAATTCCAACAGGGTCATCTTCCTTACAGTTGAGTACTGAAGAATTTGATATTAAAATCTCCACACACACACACACACACACACACACACATATAGGTACATGTGCACCAGCATGCCTTTTCTTTAAACTAATTCTGAAACATTTTGAACTACTCAGGACATGCAGTGGAAGGAGCATCCAACCCATCAAGGCCACAGCTACCGAAATGCCTCCCACAGTTTTAAGTGAGAAGCCACTGTTTTGCATTCAGTGTTGTCTTATTTTTGAATGGGCAGGACGGACTAGGGAGGTGTATTTACTGATATACTGGTTTCATGTGTTTTTATTTTAAATAGAATCGCGGGCTGATGGAAAGACGAAGATTGGAATCAATGGTATGTTTTCTCATGATTAAATTTTATTTTTGCTCTGTTTTGCTTATTTATTGTTGGATGCTACATGGATTACAATATATCTTGAAGTGTAACAGACATTCTTTGGAACATAAACAAAAATTCTCAAATACTAATAGAAGTCTACAATGGTACAGGTTTTGGTCGTATTGGTAGATTGGTTTTGCGAGTAGCAACTTTCAGGGATGATATTGATGTGGTGGCAGTGAACGATCCTTTCATTGATGCTAACTACATGGTAAAGGATTCATGATTAGATTTCTTTATTGTAAGTCAAGTTTTGAAGATATGGTTGGATGGACAACGTTTACTCCTCAGCTTCTTTTGTGTGATTCATTTTTATGGCTGCTTTTGTTTTACATGTTAGCCTCTTTTGTTATGTCATAAGAGCAGGCCTGGGTGAACCCCACCGTGAACCCTTTTATTGGCCATCCCTGGTATTTATCCCAAAAATTGTTTGGTATCTCTGGACTATTGCACTGCACATGTTTAGGGGTTAGTCAGGTACTCAGAGAGCCTTGAGATCCTGACACCTTGTTAGCAAAGGAAAAATGAAGACCAAAGAAGCCTTAATTCTTACCTGGATTGTTTTTACTTTCATCGGCATGTGTATGATGGCTTAGTGTGTCATTGAACTATGTTATTAGACCAGTGCTGTTATTGGAAACAGAGTGATTTTCTTGAAATCACTCGCTTGATTTTCTCCACTGTGTTTAGAATGTGGGGTAAAAATATATGCTTTCAAAATTACTGCATCGATATCCATTGAATTATAGTATTAGACTGGTGCTGTTATTGGAAACAAAGTAATTTTCTTGAAACCACTTAAGTGGGGCCTCGCTTGATTTTTTTCCTCCGTGTTTAGAATGTGGTGTAAAAATATATCCTTTCACCTGTTCTAAACCAATATCCAATCACAAGTATGGTACTAACATCCAATCACAAGTATTGTTGTCTTTCAGATGTTTAATGAAAATCAATGATAAGTATTGTTGTCTTTCAGATGTTTAATGAAAATCAATGATATTATTACTGCAAATTTGTTTGAATTTGTCAAATTATGTCCAGTAGTTCATTTCCCTGAAAGAAAACTGGGGGGAAGTCTTATAGTTTGTGGAATGCTTATGGAGTTGGTACATGATTTTGCAAGTCATTTTGGAAATAGAAGGTGGTGTTTGATTTGTAATTCCTTTTATGTTTTTCAAGCAGCATGGATCAAGATCTGATTTTTTTTTGGTGATCTTCACATAGATGCATGGAATCAGGAGCTAGCATGTTGCTCATGCAAATGTTTTGCTGGTGCCTTTCATTTCCATTTTCATTCACAAAATACAAACTCTCTCAACACCTCATGCATTTTTAGATGCATGAGTTCCTTTTCATGATTCTGGAGTCAATCTAATTGGCTCTGCAGCATGGTTGAAAAGCCACCAACACCATATAGAAAACTTCACAAGATCTCTTTTCTCATGCTGTGATGATATTGCCTTTATTATATCAACATCTATGAACTCGTACTGTTGTTCCATTTCAGCAGGCGTTTTTTGCATGGCAATTGGTTATGTAGAGGGCTATGGCGTGTTGGCTTTTGTAACTTGGATGCCTTGGCATTGTCCTGGTCTTGTGGTTCCCAGGTCTTAGAATTAGCTGCCAGATCATTAAAACTGATTAGAAATTTATGATATAATTGATCATATAGATGTATAGGATCTAGTGTATCCTTGTATTGCATGAATGCTTGAAGAATTTGAAGATGAATTAAAAGAGACTAGCCTTTTGCTGTATATTAATTTAGCTATAGCTATTTGATAACGTGGAAAATGGCGTGTTTGGGGAAAAAGGGGGCGGGGGTGCAGGGGAAAATCTTTTTTACTGGAAGCTTCCTTAATTTGCCAAAAAAATTGTTTATAATTAACTTGTTTTTTTGCCCTTCACATATCCAGGCTTACATGTTTAAATATGATTCTACTCATGGCGTTTTCAGTGGAACCATCAAGGTCTTAGATGATTCCAACTTGGAAATCAATGGGAAGCAAATCAAAATTACAAGCAAAAGGTACTGCTTCCGGGGATTTATTTTTGCGCTCATATCTGTACAGGACCTGAAATATGTGTTGGCTTACTGTAACCTATTTTTAGCATCTTGAATCAATTGTCAACATGAATCTCGATAGAGTTTTTATTGCAATATTAGCACTTTGATCTAACATTTAAACTCATATATCCAGGGATCCCGCAGAGATCCCTTGGGGTGATTTTGGGGCCGAGTATGTGGTTGAATCATCTGGTATTTTCACTACAGTTGAGAAGGCTGCATCTCACATGAAGGTTGGTATTAACTGTTATTGCCCTTAATTTCTCCTAGTCTCTGCTCTGTCTGTCTCTCTGATATCAAGATCCATGCGCTACAAATTGAGCTCTTTGTGACATTCCTCTGCAGGGTGGTGCGAAGAAAGTGGTCATATCAGCTCCGTCAGCTGATGCTCCGATGTTTGTAGTTGGAGTAAATGAGAAGACATACAAGCCAAACATGGACATTGTTTCCAATGCAAGTTGCACTACCAATTGCCTTGCTCCTCTAGCTAAGGTCTGATCTCATTTTGAAGTTTCAAGGCTTATTACTCCTTTTCTGTTCTACCAGTCACTTGTTGGGAAAACCTCACTTGCAGTTTTTCCCCTGTATTTCTTTACACGATAATCTTGCAGATCCAATCAGTTTGTGCAATTTTTTTTCTTTTTGCTTGTAAATATGTAAGCAACTCCTTTACCTCTTTAACATCCCTTAATTTCTTGTAAATTCATTTCTCAGGTTGTTCATGAGGAATTTGGTATCATTGAAGGTTTAATGACAACTGTCCATGCAACCACAGGTCTGTCTCCCATGCATATTCCTGCATTCATGGGGTTTTTGTTCAGCACATTGTCTTGCATAGGTGTGTAACGAATTTTTTGTTCAGCAACTCAAAAGACTGTAGATGGTCCATCAAGGAAGGATTGGCGTGGTGGCCGAGGAGCAGCACAAAATATCATTCCCAGTTCCACTGGCGCTGCCAAGGTATGGAATTGCATATACAAACTTGAGATTTTGTCCAACTTAAGTTGTTTGGCAAAAAGGCATATAAACATGTTTTTTGGTATTGTAGGCTGTTGGAAAAGTTCTTCCAGAACTCAACGGAAAACTTACTGGAATGGCCTTCCGTGTCCCAACACCTAATGTTTCTGTCGTGGACTTAACTTGTCGACTTGAGAAGAGTGCATCATATGAAGATGTCAAGGCAGCTATTAAGTAAATCTGCTAGTTTTTATCTTCACATTTTTTCTGAATTTTGGTTTGGGGTTGGGCCAGAATGGAGGGCTTTGATAGTTTGCTGGTTATAGTTTAGTGGCAATAACTGAGTTAAAATCGTGATTTTCAAATCAAGGTACGCATCAGAGGGCCC
>Ga0325404_1002057_pt1 | contig 21430 bp, 7 predicted proteins | sample PopdelMetagenome_18_FD_205664 | JGI IMG/M metagenome (GOLD analysis project Ga0325404, IMG submission 205664) | Populus deltoides microbial communities from Bellville, Georgia, United States - Xylem-Control-R1 | ecosystem: Host-associated > Plants > Phyllosphere > Stem > Wood/Secondary xylem...
AACATACTTAATGGTTTTCAATATACACGGCATGATTAATTATATGATGTATTTTATGCTCTTCCTTGCCTGCTTAGGTAGAAAATTGAATGCGAAATTACACGTAATAAAAGGACAAATGAATTTCGATTTTTTCTCACACACATTAAAAACACTAAAGGAGATTAGTGAAATAGTATGAGTGTACGAATGATGATTTTACTATTTTAAAAACATTATTAGACAACACAATAAAATATTTAAACTACCATTAAAAACAAAATTGATTTAATTGATATCTGGAAGTCTTTTTGAGTTTTTATTTAAAAAAAATATATAATAAAATAATCAAATTACTCTTAAAAATAAAATTTCTTTAACAGGTATCCAAATGCTTTTTTTAGTTAAAATCAATTTAATTGAGGGATAATTTGATATTATTTCTTAAGACTGTCTTTATTAATTGTGAAACTCTAGTGTCTTTAACCATATTTATTCAAAGAACATGGCTCTAATATCATTTATAATAATTCTAGATTATTATTTTTTAAGATGAGAATTGAAAAGCAAGAACTCATGGACAAGATTGTTAAAAATATATTTTTAATATGGTATAAAAAATACAAAATAAATTTAAATCGTAAAAACAAACCATAAAATCATAAGAAAAATCATTCAAAAATACTAATCAACAAGCAGCCCGTAACCCGGATACGTTACAGAAGGTAAAATGCTCTATTATATCAGCTACTTTTGAAAAGGCCATTCAAGGCTATATTTTTCTTTTTGATTAATATATATATATAAAATAAATTTTTTCTTTTTATATATATATATATATATATATATATATATATATATATATATATATATATATATATATATTAGAGGATAAGCGGATTAATTAACAATGTTTATCACTTAACCTATATGGTAGACGAGTCATGATTGAAATGTCCGGAGCTTGCTTTAGAGAAATTATTTGAGACAAAGAGTATAAATTATTTGTAAACCAAGTTTCTTATAACTTAATATCCATTTGCCTAAACCCAGAAGCTGTATATATATCGGCTCATAAAGAGGTTATCTCTATGATTTAATTTACATGTAAAATTAGGTATTCGTAGATACATACCATACCATGGACAAAATGAAACATCCACTCCACGAAGAAAATAATAAATTGTGAGGGCCTATTATAATTTATTTTTTATAAAATATAATTTGTCACATAGCCTGAATGTAGCGATATGATATTTGTCAAAGAATTATCTCAATCCAAAAGTTTAAAATGTTAGTTAATGTTCTAGGATATGATTTATATTATTCTTTAACATACCCCCTCAAGTGAAAGCTCTTACAGCTTGAAACTTGCACAGACTCATTTTACCTTGTGCTTAATTTTTATCAAATAAATGAGAATTGTGAAATTCGAACTTGTGACTACTTGGTTATCAAGGCTCTGATATCATGTCAAAAAACTATCTCAACCCAAAAATTTAAACTGTTAGGTGAGCTTGCAGGATATGATTTATATTATTCTCCAAGAGTATCATTATTGAATTATTATTTTTACTCCTGTCTTTTATTTTATTTTTAATTTGAATAAATTATGTAATACAGATGAGGGAGAGAGTAGTTGGATTTGTATTTAGGGATATAATAAAAAAAATCAGATAATTAATAATTCAACCTTTTGACAATGAACAGTAGATTTGAAATATCCCAATTACCATATCTTTGATACGAAGAATTAAAGAAGTTCATTTTGTACGCGCCTACGGCTAGCTGTACTATGGATACTTATTTTACATTTAGCAAATCATAGATATTATAAAATAATTAAATAAATAAAATGAAATTATTACTAAAGGTATGGACTGTGCTTCTAGGAATCCTCGTCTTAATATCTATGATCGAGTTTGGATATAAAAGTTTATTTATCATTTTAAATAAATTTTTAAAAATAAAAGATATTATTTTGATTATAAAAAAATATTTTAAAAAATAATTATTAATATATGAAAACTTGGCTCATCTTGGAACATTAATTAATCATTTGTTTGATAAATGGCATTGTGCCGGTCGAGAAGCGATGAATAAAGATGGAAAGACTTTTATTTAATTATTATTTCACATTTTATTTCCAGTGTTTTTTCTACATGTTCCCATCAAGCTGTCAAAATCTTCAAGACACGCAGTGCCGACATTTGTTTGTTTTATAGGGTAATCACATGACACGTGTGATTCCATAGTTGAACTTTCTATCAACGTCCATTTTTATTTTAATTAACCATTTTGATATGCTTTTCAGAGTGACCTATCTTTAGAAATAAATTAAAGTAAATGAAGACAAATGGTGTTTTTATTTTATTTTTATTTTTTAACAATAGGATTTTTTTAGAGGTCTCAAAGTTTTTAGACACATTTTAGAGTTCTGTTAATTAATAATTAATAGGATTGCGAACTTATATTTAAATTAGTTTTTTTTGTTATTAAATAAATTAGTTTTTAAATAAAAAAAACTTTTTTTTACTTTATATAAAAATAGATTTGTATTTTAAATTGTGTATAACCAAATTTCTCAAAAAAAATAAAAAATTCATGTTGGTGCTTTTAATAATAAAAAAAAAATGAAAAAAATATTGTGCATGATGTAGCATCTCTTAAAATTATTAAAAAATTCAGAAAAATAGTTTTTTTATATTTGTATGTATCGTGAATTTAATAACAAGTTTATTAAAGCAGTGCGGACTTGATCTAAATTTTAAAAACACAAAAAAAAATATTTTTTTATTTTTAATATTAAGAATTATAAAATTATAAGTAGAACTTATTCTTGATATTAAAATAAAAAAAGCAAAAAAAATATCAATTTATGATTTGTCCTTATTTTTAGGAGACAACGAATATGGATGTCAATTGAATACCTGTTTTATCTCCTGCTTTTACTTATATGTTTTAAAGCAAAGTAATTTATGATTTTAATTTTCTATCAAAATGGAAAGAATCTACTCCAAATCAATTTATGATTTTCTTTTTTTAGTAGATAGCCCGTCTACATGCACATGCTATTTTGTGGGGGCGGATTTAAAAATACATATAAAAAATAAGTTTAAATCACAAGAAATTATTTGATATTATTATTAAATTTAACCCAACAAGTTAATTTTGAAATCTCCCAACCTAATTTCTTATCTAATTCGGGTTTAGAATTAAACTAGTGCTAGAAAGATAGTGACAAACTTATTTCAAATTCAATCAATTTATTTTTCATTTTAGTAATTTAGTCATTTTTCCTTTTGTGAAAACTTTTTTTTTGTTTTCTACTTAACTCTTGGTTTCTAATTTGTATACACAATATGTTTCAATTCGGTTCTTCTTCTTTTAATTTCTTATTTTTTATTTGTTTTTTTGTCAAAATTTTTATAGTTTTTAATTCTATCCTTTAAATTAGATTTAAAATTTTAATTTTTTCAATAATAGTAATAGTAATAGTAATATTAGTTATGAAAATAGTGATGATAATAGTAATGTTAATAGTAGTAGTAGTAGTGATAAAAATAAAAATAATGATGATGATGATGATGATGATGATGCATTAGCGGTCGTAATGGCAGTAACAACAATAACAACAACAACAACAATAATGGTAGTAACAATAATAATAAAAATAGTAATAATAATGGTAGGAATTTTAATAATAATAGAAATAATAATAGTGATGGTAGTAATAGTGATGGTGATGGTGGTTGTGATTATATTACTTATTAATAATAGTAGTAATAGTCGTTTTGATCCTCATTCTTTGAATTATTATTTTTTAAATCATTTTGTATGATTGAATTTTTTTTCTATAATTTCATACTTTAATATTTAATTTATTAAAAATTAAACTTTATAATTTTTTTAGATTAAGTGTTTCAAATTTAATAACCTGGGTCACAAATTTAAAAAGTTAACATATTTTTTTTAAAAAAAATTTTAATTTTTTATTAGGCCATTCCTGTCATATAATGTGGGTTGCGTATTTGGCTGAATATCCCGTGTTGATTTAGTTATAATTAGCATTGTTATATATTTATTGTGATAAATTTTTATGTTATTTTTAACGTTATTTCAATATCGAAACACAAGAAGTAAAGCCAGTAAAAACTAAATATTTATTGAAGGTACTTTTTTTTCTCTCTCTTTACAAGCAGCATTGAATTTTTTTCAAAAAAAAAAAAACAAGATATTTGCATGAACTCCCTCCTCTAATTCCGAACTCCGAAAAACTAACTGTAGTAGACACATTTCATTACTTGTAAATATGAGAAGAAAAAAAAAATCTCACATGTGATAACAAATTCAGTCCCACTAGCATTAGATCCGCCATGTCCATGTCCATGTCCATCAGGCTGGATGTCCATATTCGACCATCCACGGATTGCGGCCTTCTCCCTTCAAATATTAATTGATTACAAACTTTGAACTCTGTTTTGTCGTTAATGAGCTAATTAAAAATTATAGCTTTGGATCTTCATGATCTTCCATCTAGAAAGGCTGCTCCGAGTAAGGACTTCGGCAACTTGTCTAATTATAAGGAAAACTATAGAATAAAAAATATTAGACATGGTTCCTTTTCTGCCTTTTACCATTAATTAATATTAATAAAAAAGCTAAAACATGTGAGGAAATTTCCCTGGATTGCTGCATTGTCTCTTCTTTGTATTTTTATTTCCTGCTTGAACACATGATTTTTCTGCTTTTTTTTTCATTTTTATTTTTATTTTTCTATAAGGTTAATGTAATTTGTGAATTTATCAAGGTAACTTATGTTGCTCTAATTGTCTAATTTATGGGTCTGGAGAGGTTTTTTTTTTTTAATTGAAGTTGATTTTTTTATAATATATTTTATTTCTCATATGGTTAAAAAAATAGTTTTAGAGAAAATTCATGTTATTAAACTATAAAAAATAAAAAAAATTAAATGATACAAGGAAACCAATTTTACCCAACACTCATTGCATTGTAGATTACAATAATAATCCACAATATTTTGCTTTTGTTTTTTGAATTTTTATTATGATTTTTTTATCAAATATGCTTTTGTCTATTTTATGTTTTAAAATTGAAATTGATGAGAATTTAGCTTCGTAATTTACTTCTTTTTATTTTGTCTTTATATAAGGTTAGCGTGGTTTACAATTTCGTTAAGGTAACTCAAGTTGCTTCGATTTACAAGTTTGGTGGGTTGTCTTTTTTTTTTTAATTGAACTTGATTTTTTTTAGAGTCTATTTTTTTTCATATAGTTAAAAAAATAGTTTTAAAAAAAATTCATATTATTAAACTTTATACAGTAATAAAAATTAAAGGGTGTTAGAAAATTATTATTCACCCACACACATTGCACTGTGAATGACAATGGTAATCTATATTGTTTTGCTTTCTTTTTCTTTTTGAATTTTTGTGATGATTTTTTTCAAATTTTTTTTGTCCATTTCTTCTTTTAATATTGGAATAGTTGAGGATTTGACTTCATAATTTGTTTATTTATTTCACCTTTCTATAGGTTTGTAGATTTGCCAGGGTAATTCAGGTTGCATCTACAAATTTGGTGGTTTTTTTTTTTAAAAATTGAACTTGACTTTTTTATCATTTATTTTTTCTCATATAGTTAAAATAAATTGTTTTAGAGAAAAGTTATGTTATTAAATATTATAAAGTCCATGGATCTACTCACATGTCTGGCTGGTTGACTTGATTTGCGGGTTTGGCAGGTTTAACTTTTTTTTAATTAGTTTTTTTATTTCATCCTTAGATATTGGATTAATTGAGAATTTAGTTTCATTATTGGTTTTGTTTCGCCATTTATGAGGTTATCGTGATCTAAAAAAACCATCTCGTTATTGGATCGATGTTTGATTTTGCAATCGTTTATTTTTGTTATCGTATAGTTAAAAAAATAGTTATGAAAAAAAATTATAAATTATAGAATAAAAAATATATTTATTTACTTAAGATATTGTTTTCTTAATTATGCTTTTTTCCATAGACATGACTTTTTTTGTCAGCATCATAGATTTTTAAACACAAGAATTTAAATTATATAAATTTAGGGGAAAAAAATGTTTTCCCTAACACATAACTCTATTTTTATTATTTATATTTTTTATTTATTAGAAGTTTGGTTCTCATTATAAAATTTTATTATGATTTGTAAAGAAATTCTTAACCAATAAAAAATAATAATGTCTCAGTTATTTTTATACGATTGTATGACAAAAAAACCTCAAGTTTAATTGATAGTATTTTTATCTTGTAAGTTAAGGTTTTTGGATGCGATTCAAGTTCAATGAAGTTTTTTGTTGAACTGCTTATATAGAGTGATGACTCTAAAAAAGTGATGTAGTAGTTCGTGGATAGTCGAGCTCATCACTTTGTGGTATGTTAGTTTTCAATTATTTTCTTACAAAGTTATAATTTTCTTTAATTTGATGAATTTATTTTTTCTTTCTAGGATACAGATAATAGTTGCTTAAAATAGAGATATGAAAATTATCCTTTGATTCATTTGGATATCAACCTAGATTTGTAATTGAAAATAAAATCATTCATTAGACCCGATAGATAGAAATTGGTTCTATAGACTTTCAAAATCTATGACAAAAAAAACTTGCGGATCGCACATATTGTGTTTGACCAATGGATGCTCGTTAAATCTGGTAGTACGAGAGAGTGTTGAGAGCGAAAACAAATTAAAGCCAAACTTTATGAATGGGAAGGGCAGCCATCAATGTTGAAATGGAAACAGATCAAGTACCTTTGTTGGTTAGCAGCAGCATAAGCAGCGAAAGAGCCAAACACAAGTGAGAAAAATAGAGGTCGCTGCCTTCATAGCAGCAGCAGCAGCTGGTGCCATGGGCAACTTATGTAGGCTGGTAAAAATGAGGGATACAGAGAGAAGTGAGACAATTACAAGAGAGTTTGGATACGAGATTTATTCTCCTCTACTATCGGTTATTTCATGAACAGAGACAAGTTGCCGAACTACGCTGTGCTCAACCTAGCTCGGAGCAAAGATCAACGGTCCAACACAAAGTGATCAGTACTGCATGGGCATTTCATTTGTTAAAAAATAAAATAAAAAAGGGTCGTTGTTCTGAATTGTTATTTGAACCAAATAACTTCTAAATGGCTACAATATACTGCAAAGTTGAATATTTGCTAATTAATTTGGTGTCTCACCATATACTGCAAGTTATTCTACTCACATATACAACACAATCCATATTCTTTTGATTAAAAAAATCTATGGTATTAATTTCTCCAAAAAAATATATAAAAAGAAATCTGTGGTTAATATTCTTTTTCTTTGTCTTGATGAATCTATTAAAGAAATGTTTATCTCCTGGGTGTCCTTGATCAATCCTTTAATATATTCTAGGCAAAAGATAAATAGAGAATTTATATTGCAACCAAACTTTAATTAAGATAGAGAAAAGAAAAGAGAATCTTAGGAAGATCATAATCTACGTTCATATATATATATATATATATATATATATATATATAAATGATTGACGACTATGTGATTGATATTGTGCCTTTTAGAATCGTCTTTTAACCAGTGTTTTTTTTTTTTAAAATTAGTTGTTTTAAGTCAATGTTAAAAATAATATTTTAAAAATATTAAAAAATTATTTTAATAAATTTTCAAGTTAAGTAATACACCTTCTGAAACCACCCTATTACTTTTTTTTTTTTATTATTATTACTATCAGGAAATAGCTAATGATTTTGATAAAGAAAAGACAAAACATGAACATGGAAATCAGTACAGCGAATAAAACGACAGCTTGATTAAGCAAAAGACAAAACATGAAACCCATGATCGCTTACATAGAAGTGATGTCAACTGATGAACAGTACTACCGATCATTTTAGCACGTGCAAGTACCAATATTTTAATATGAAACGCGTAATGTAAGCTCCCTCCTGCTTTTTCCTCTCCCTGTTATAAAACTGACTGAATTTCTTTCCTCCATCTGGCCTGTTTGGAAAGGGAAAAGCCTCTTCAGGTGTTTATTCTTCCTCTCTAAAATTTGCAATTGCAATTTTCTTCGAGATATCATATATATGTTATAATCACTGATTTTTTCTCTGGCTAAACATCAGTACTTGGGAAGAAATGGAAACTTTTTTCTTTTAGCTAGGTTACATGATTCTTGCCTCTTTACTTTCATGGAGTACTTCACAGCTCAGATTTTTTTCCTTATTCGTTTATATATTCTTCAAAATCAAAAAGAAATGGGTTCAGTGTCTTTTTTTCTCCTACTTGTTTTATCGCTTCGCTAGCTAACCCAGAGAGTTCTTGCCTTTTTCTTTAATTTCTTTTCTTCTGTTTCTCCAGTACTCTTATAAGCAAATACTGTACAACTCACGAAATTTATGCCTGTTTAATCTTTTCAGGGTTCTTGCTGTCAATCGTTAAGGAAACAATACCGAAGTTGCTTAATGGAAACCTCTCCAGCAACATGGTTATCTGATGAAATGGTAAGTGGTCTATTTGCAATATAGAATTAATGAAGAATATATTTCTGTTATGGAGATTGTAATACGGGATTGCTAATTTTAGAGATATCTGGCCCTTTTCTTTTCTCACAGGGAATGGAGGAATATTCAGCTTTTGGCCATGATCGATACGATACGAACCCTCTAGATTACTCAATTGATGAGTTTAATTTTCAGACTTTTCCTTCAAAGTGTTTTTCAATGAATGACCAAACTTTCAATCATCAAACCCCACAAAACTTTACCTGTGCATCCTCTATTTCCTCTCAAGTCAGCATTGATCAGAGGCCAGCAAAACAGCCAAAAACTTCTCAACAGGCTTCACCTTCTTCCTCGTCTCACATTATATCTTTTGATAATTCTAGTTCTCCTCCAGCAACTTCTCTGCAGTTCTTTGGAAGTACAAATTACGAAGATGGTGCAACATATTTTAGGAAAGCCGGTACCAAAAAGATTGCTGCAACGAGCAAGTCTCCTTCACATGCAATAGAGGAACGAAATCGCCGGGAAAAGCTCAGCCAGAGATTCATAGCACTTTCAGCTGTTGTTCCCGGCCTAAAGAAGGTACCAACAAAATTCCTATTCGGGTAGAAGGAATCAGGTTTTTCTTTACACGTTTTCACTAGTGTAAATCATATGCGTAAATATAACTTATTAATTATGGCCCGCTTTCTCTTTGGTTCGTGAGCTGAATTATGGGATTCTTAATGTTTTACTTGCAAGCTTCAATATGGGATTCAAGTTATGATATTTTTTAGTTATGGTAATTAATTAATCTTCTCATATTAATCCACTTGATTGTAGATGTGGAAACTATAAAATTTGTCAAAGGCCACTATCCAAAAGCTTAAACTGTTGGTGTGATCCTTAGAGAATTGGGTGGATAGGATTCAAAGATACCAAATTGAAAAACTGATCAACTGATAAAAACCAAAAGAATAATTTATATCAAGTCTCTTTGATTTTCTAGTGAAACTGTTAAAATAATTTATTCGATAAAACTTCCCTTATGATGTAGAAATGTGAACAATTTTTTTTCTGGACATGGTGTTTTGCTTACCAACATTCGATTGGCTATTGACAGATGGACAAGGCATCTGTTCTTGGAGACGCAATTAAGTACCTGAAGTATCTTCAAGAACGTGTGAAGACACTCGAGGAACAAGCTGCCAAGAAAACCATGGAATCAGTTGTTTTTGTCAAGAAGTCTCTGGTTTGTATTGCTGATGATTCTTCGTCTTCAACCGATGAAAAATCTGCAGGTGGCTGCCACGACTACCCACTTCCTGAAATCGAAATAACAGTTTCAGATGAGGATGTCCTCATCAGGATCCTCTGTGAGAATCAGAAAGGATGCCTAATGAAAATACTGACCGAAATGGAAAAGCTTCAGCTGAAAGTGATCAACAGCATAGTCATGCCCTTCGGAAACTACACCCTTGATGTAACTATTGTTGCTCAGGTACGTCAAGAATTTGAATCACGTATGATTTCTTTTCTTCTGTTAGTCACTATAATAAAACATCTTTCTTGATTCATCTAAGAGAGCAATTAGCTCTTAAGCTGACTGTTTCAAGTGGTTTACATGTTTTTTTTTTGTGCGTGTGAGTGTGTCACTTGCACCTTCATTTCTTATCTGATTTCCGAGTAGTTTTTTCATATGTTACGAACTCTTTCTCGGTATTAATTTTCGCAATAAATTAATTAAATTTTAAACCATCCTATTTTTCAATAGAACACTGTGCGCTATAATGCGCAGTGAAAGAAACAATTAAGCTGATAGCAAATTCTAATACAGTTTTTTTTGGGAATATATATACCTTAATTGTTTAAGTTTTGAAATCATTGAGCGATATAAAATCATTTCTAACATCCAGAATTGAGACAATCTTTTATCATAATAAACAGAGTTTTATAATTAGATCGATGATCATTTATCCGAATTTCACCAGGCCCTTTATCCCTCTTGCAGATGGACGTTGATTTCTCCATGACATTGAAGGATCTTGTGAAAAATCTCCGACGGGCTCTCCTGTAGGGCTGATCATGAGCCATGCTGGTATATTTTATTCTTCATTTCTCAAGATCTCGATCCTCGGAGAAATAATGGCCACCTTTGAGACCAATATCACACCATGTGATTGTTGCTGGGATCGAGGAATCTATTTTTTGCCGTGGGTCTTAATATTTTTCTTTTCGTGGTTGACCACGTTTAATTACCCGCATGCTAAATATGGAACCTGCTACATACATATATAGTCCTTCTTTCTTTGAAGAATTTTTTTTTTTCTATTCAAATCAAGTATGCCTCTTTTCTCCCTTCTTCTCTTTCGATGTACACGTTTAATTATGGAGAAATTTATGTAAGTGATTGTGATTATTTTTTAAAATATTTTTTATTTATAAATATATTAAAATAATATTTTTTTTATTTTTAAAAATTATTTTTAAAATCAATATATTAAAGTGATCTGAAAACACAAAAAATATTAATTTGAAGCGAAGAAAAAAATAAAAAAATTTCAATTTTTTTTCAAAAATAATTTTAAAACACAAAAACAAACAGAGAAAATTTGAATAAATTAGTAGAAAAGATATTCTACAGATTAATAAGATATTATTGAGAAATGGTGATGTTTTTTATTCCATTAAATTTTTATAAATTTGTAGAAAAATAAAATTATTAAATTCAAATTAGAAATGGATAATGTTATCCTCCGAGAATGGTTTAGCTGATTTAATTTAACCATGCATTGTGATCCGTGACACATCATCTACCCTACTGTTGAATTTACTAATTTGTCATTAAGAATGTTTTAATTGGAATAAGTTACTAACAAATGAATTAGCTAGAGTAATTCAGTTCAATTATGTGAATTATTAATCTAATTAGCTATATAGTTTTTTTTTTTTTTTTTTTTTAAGAATGGTTGATTGAGGAGTTGTAGTTTATTGTTGATAATGTAATTAAAAAGTTAAAAAACTTGTGGGGAGCTGTTTTATTTTCCCTCTTTCCGCTCCCATCTCTCGAAATTCAAATCTTAGAGTACTAGTCCTAGGTGGGCATATTTGAGTATTAGTCATCGTTTTTTTAATTTGTAATTTTCTTTTGTAATTTTTTTTTATTTCATTCTTAAATCTAAAATTCTTTTTTTTTTGTTTTTTCAAATTTGATCTTGATTTTTTTTCTTAATTTTTTTCTACCTTTTTCATAAACTTTTAATTATTCTTAATTTCATCATTCAATCAAAAATTTTTAATTTTTATGTTTATAAAAATTTAATCATTCTTTTTATGGTTTCTTCATTAATTTTTTTTTGTTAAATTTTTTTTTTCAATTTAGCCTTTCAATTCAAAATTATACATCCTCTTATTTTTTGAAAAATTATTATTTTTATTTTTTTAATTGATATTTTTTCTTTTGAATTTTTTTTTTGTGATTGATTTTTTTTTAAATTTTATTATTTGATATTCATTGAATTCTAAGCTTCGTGATTTTTTCAGGTTAAATGCTTTCGATCTAGTGAACCAAGTCACAAGTTTTATAAAATAATATTTTTATTTTATTTTTTAAAATTTATTTTTCAAAAGTTGAAAAACACAAAAAAAAATTCAAAATTTACAAAAAAAAAAAAACACAATCCAACTGCAAATACATACACTGCCTGAATATTTACGTCCAAAGACACGAAACAAAAGCACGTCTTGAACATCTGGCTATCGGCTTCTTCCAAATCTTTGAAAAGATCTGGTCATTGCTCAGAGTCACCGGAGACAGCCTAAAGGTAAAGGCACCGGAAAAGGAAAAGGCAATCATAAAAGAAAGAGTGGTGTCGTCATTCATTCTATGTATGATGAATGACAACGTTATAATCCATTTATCCGTCAAAACCCTTTTCTTTTTCTGTTTCTTTTCTTATTTTGTTGCCCATGTTTTCGGAGCTTGAAAATGCAAAATAACACATAAAAATTGAGATTGTTGCCCATGTTTTCTGATATCCAACCCTTTATTTTATCCCTGTCTGAGTATTCAATCAGGCAAACTCCGTGCCATGCATGCTGCCAAGCTCCTGTGTGCATCACATTAATATGATTTATGAACAAGTGTCAACAGGAGTAGCACCCTCGGTCTGCCCATTCGGTCCAAGATCCATCATAGACCGCAACATCCGGCTTTCCAAGTCGATGGAGACCCTGAAAAACATAAAAGCCGGAGTCATTAGCTCTTCAACAAGATCAGTTTTTTAGACAATCATTTTACCCTGGACTGAAAAACTAAGAATATAGCATCTAAGCTTCATGATACTCAACTCATTCAGGAGAATTATTCTGACATAACGTAGTGAAAAAGAACTTCATGAAGTATGCCAAGATGTATCAGTTATACTTGGGATGAGAAGAATAAATACCAGAACAAGAACACAAGCAGTTACACCAGTCCCGCATGAAGCAACAACAGGGCTTTCCAGAGAGATGCCTGTATAAAAATACAGGTGTCAGATCCACTACAGCTTGAGTAGATACCAAAAGTATATAATCTAGTGAGCAAATAATGAAAGATGATGAGCAGCTAGCAAAGCTCAAATGTTGACAACTAAATTGTATTTCTTCATTACATCCAAATTATATGGGCAAAAATCATATAACGAAAACAATTATGTTTTCTTTTCTTTGATCATGTTTTTCCTAAAACCTAACAAGAACCATTCATTTCTCGCAGAAAAAGAGGAATATAACAAACAAAAAAAATAAAATAGCATGCATGAGACCAAACATACCCCATTTCAAATTCTGAGATATGGATTCCATCTAAATGTTATGCAAAGCAATGCAAACATTTATGGTTATGGTTTGTGGAATTGATGCTTTTAGGCATGCACCGAGAAATATAAACCTGGAACAGATCAAGGTTCTTACCTTCTTGATCAAACCGTTTTTTAAGCTCATCTGCTGGTAAGAGTGTCTGTGAAGCATCTAACATCTGCAGAAAAACAAACACACTAATGACGAAAAGGGGAAACATAGAGAACCACCTGTGAGCTTCAAAAATAATCATTAGATTATCAGCACTGGAAAGTCAATCAAAACCTGCGGAAATGGAATGCACTTGCTGCCAGGCACATGCCCACTTTTTATTCCCTTTCGAGGTTCTGGTGCAGTACCATCAAACCTGCAAGAAGAGCATATATCCTTGATCGCATTAATGTCTTCAATACACAGTCCTGGATCACATTGATAAGAAGAGTTGAATATAACTTGATGTTTTGAGTAGAAGTAGAGAACATAAACTTGGTCAAATTTAGTTAGATGATGATTCGAATGAAGTTAGCAGATTCAACGGAAGGGGGCGTCTGAATAGGCGAGACTTATAAAGAGTATGATGGTTTTGATGGCTGTTTGACTACATAAACTGATATGAATCACCAGATCCAATTATATAACAGAGCTTCTTGTGTAAGAAAATTGATATCCTGCTAACTAACAAGATGGCACTTAGAATCCTGCTTGAAACCTTATCATACACTTTTGTGTTAATTAATTAAAACTAATGATTTTTTGCTTTCTATACTATCCACCAATCTGTTAACTAAGAAAATAGCTAACCTCAAACACATTCATTCAATATCACACAAAGGGTAGTCATATAGCACTACAAAGACTAAGCATAATTATCCTACTAAGATGACATTGCAATCCCATTACATCATTAATACAATTAAAGCACATCGCTATGATTACCTGCCCTTTGAACGTGCATCTATGTGTTGATGAGTCTTGTCTTCAATATTTTGTTTAACCTGAAAAAACGCCCCAGAGAAAGAACATAGTGCAGATTAAACCATATAATGTGTGATATAAGTGAAGCAGATAACCTGTTTTGAGGATCGCTGACATGGTAGACAATTACTGAAACTAAAAGCATATCGAGAGTCACATCAAACAAGACGCGCAGCTTAAATATACACATATTTGTCAACCTTTTACTTGAAGGAATGGAAGAATGTATGTCAAAACTTATCCAAGGGAACCCCATTATGATTTTTTATGCCTGATGTCAAGCTAATACATGTCTATATTACTGCAAACAAATGGCGACTACATGTTAGCACATAATTCATTGTTTGATTCCTAAATATGCATAAACCAAACAAATCCTATATAAGCCACAACAAATTCATGAGCAATGCCTCAGGTGATCATGTTACCAGTATATGGTCAGAATGGTTCATAGTACATTAAATCAATTTTGTCCACAAGCCATGCATGAAATAAGTTTTATCCAAGGCATTCTCAGATGTGCCTGCAAAACTAAAACAAATAGTAATCACTCTAAGACTTTGGTTCAGCACTCAAGTGTAGATGTTAAGTCAAATTATCAATGCCATTGCTAAGTGATTATAGCCAACCATTTACATAAAATGCACACTCATTGCATATAAGGCCACCTACAGGGGATAAAAAGAATATAGTTTTGTCATTGGAATGCACTGTTGTCAAGAGGCACTGAGGAGCTAGCCTAAGCGCTCCTGGCGAGGTACGGCCAAGGCACCTTTATTAGCCTCAAGCGATGAATTTCAATGAAACGCTACCTGGGCAAGCACCTTGTGAGAGGACACCAAGCTTTAAAGCGAGCACCTAATTGAAATACTTCTTCTTATGTTGGATTTTTCTTTTTTTAAACTGATTTATGTTTTGACCTATTTGTCCATTTTTCAATTTACCACATGAAACAACTTAGGGGTATTTTTGTAAAAAGCAAACATTAGAGTAAAAAAAAGAATAAAAAATCATTAAAGTGGGAGACATACATTCAAGGAAGGACACTTGAGGAAAAACAACAGCCATACTTTGCGTTGAACAAAGTCAGAGAACAACAACACAAGTGCATAACAAGAAAGCATTGATAAAGATGTTTTTGAAGATTAATGAATAATGATGATGATATTTAATTTTGCTTTTTAATCTATTTGGCTACTTACTACTTTAAATTATCTTATTTTGTTTTAAGAGTGAAAAATATATCTTTATGTAGATGTTATGGTATTTCATATTTTCTTTCGATTTGCTAATGATTTAATCTTAATTGGGAAGATATATATTTTAGATTTATATAATATAATATCACACATAGTTTTTTTAATCTATAGCATATCGTCTTGGTTCATTCAGGCGAGCGCCTAGCACATCAGGCATTTTACAGAATTGGTGCCTTTTAGCACCTTTCACCTTTGACAACACTGCTGGAATGCAACAGCTGAAAAGAGCAACCAACCTGCTCAAGTGTCCAGACAAGACATGGCTGAAACTTTGCTTGAAATGTGATTGGTCCTACCTGCCATATAAACAACATGATTTGGAACTGGTTGTAACATGATTGAAAATTAGAAGATAGCATATATACTATCAATTCTAAGTTACAAGTAGACTACAAAGGACATAGCAAGCATATACAGTCATGAATGCTGACACATTTATCTCTATTCATGTTTGTTTGTTACAGAATATCTCAATAATCCCAGTTTTTAGGCTAAGAAAAGCCAAAATAAAGGGATGTCAAAGCTATGCAGCAATTTGAATATACCTTGTTCACTGAAGGTTTTTAGCACAATATTATTTATTACAAAGATAATTCATATGCACACATGAATATAAGTGAGGAATGAACTTACTGTCTGGCCCTGATATACTTTCTCTATTGCCTCACTAGCAGCACTAGCTTTCAAAATAGCATCACTAGAAGTACTAGATTCAACATCATACCCTGAAGCACGCCATCTTGGAAGACCTCCATCTAACACCCAGACTTTACTATGCCCAAAGACTAGAAACATCCTTCTCATTTTAACAAAGTATGTAAGAACAAACAAATAACCATAAGCACAGATTCCACTAAAGAGCATATTATCAGTCCCACAACTTACCACCAAACACGAGCAGCACTAAAGATCCCCTTCCCATCGTAAACAACTATTCCATCTTTATTCTCAATACCAAGAGCAGAAGCTGCAGCTGCAAAAGCTTCCTCCGATGGCAACATGTGTGGCAACTGATACAAGTCATTGTCCTTACATTATAAGAAAAGGGATAAAATAGACAATTAAAATAATAAACCGTGGGATATCATAGAATCCTTCAGTTGTAAAGTGGTTGATTCCAGTTACTTCCAGTATGATGGTCTATAAAGTGAGTAGTTCTTGTATATGGACATAATACAATGCATTCGTAAAGATGATTCCAAAAGAAAATGGGTAAAAGAAGAAAAGAAAAAAAGGCATTAGCAATTTTAGGCTCAAACCTATAAATATCTGTAACAAATAATACAGGGAAAGAATCTTACATTTATAGTTCGATCTACTATTCCATCTATATCAAAAAAAAGGGCACCAGGAATGTGAGCAACCTGTGTGAGCAGAAAATTTTAAAAGACCATGGTGAATCACAAATTAAGGAGAATAATTTAGAAACAATATTTCTATGAAAAGGCTGAAAGAAGATTACAAGTGCATTTTCAGTGCAACATCAAAAATATTGTTAAGAAATTTTAATCTAAAATTAACTATCCAAGATTGTCAATGAAAAGGTCAAATCATACTCATCACACCTGATATTCTTGAATTGGATTCCTCTGCTCATCAGGCATGTACCAGGATGCATCCAACACCTGTGGATAGCAGTGTATGACAGAATGATGAGGGCCATGTTTAGGATGTAAAATATCAAATTAAACCAGTTTCATATGAATTGGACAACCATAAAAACATTCTATAACGAAACCATAGACTGATAATTGTATCAATTTGCAATATCGCATAACCAGATGAAAGGTGCATTTTCTTTTGACAAGTACGTAAATTTATTGATCCAGGCATCCAAGAAGTAATTCCTATCTACAAAAACTTAAGAACAATGAAGTAAGCTCATACAGTGCTTTTATTCTTCTTCGGAAAATAGCAGCAACAACTGTTTGCTGATTTAGCAAAACTGTGGAGTTTTAACCATAAGATCTCAAAAAGAGAAGACAACGGACTATTTTTTGGCACTCCTTCCACAAAACAAATAACATTACCAAAGGCATAAAATACAAGTCCGCACATCTTTTTGGCTGAAAGAAGTGCTCTTACATAAGCAAGAGCAATTGGAATGAGAAAATAATTCTTCTGTTGAAATGGAAATACATGACCTGCTTCTTGAAAGTTTGATCAGAAGCCATTCTATAGAAAGGAAATAGCAGGTACCTTCAGGTTAGGCTCCCTAAGGTTCGCATGGAGCCAGTCAACAGAAACAACAGGTTCATTCATAGATAAGGATTGTGTCGAGAAATTAGGTCTTGTCCCAACTACTGATGAAGCCATAACACGAGGAATCCACTGAGATGTCTGGTATGATGTATGAAAGGGGTCAGCTCTTGGATGAAATAATCTCCCCTGAAAGCAAAGTGAAACAAAAGAAACACAAATCAAAGCTGAGACAACATGTTCGGAGTGATGAGCAACAAAGCAAATACAAGAAACAAAATATATAAAGCTAAATACTTTTACTATGTGCACAAACAATAACATAACAGAAAACACCTAACTGGCAAAGAATCCCATGACAATAACGAAGTTCAATTCTTTTCAGAACAGCAGAGTTCATCAATTCATTTACACCTTTACAAAGCAGACAAATTGTCGAAAAAATACGGTGTTTAGAAAACTAAAAGAATTATACAACTATAGTTGATGCCAGTGCTTGAACTTTAGCACACTTTAAACTTAAAATCAATTCATATATTCAAGAACATAGATTGAGGTTTTCTCAACTGGATTCACCAATAAAAATCAACACAAGTAAATCAAACTAATTATCACAATAAAGTCACAAACTTTGTCCAAACCAAATATAAAACTGCTGACATACGGTTCAAAAAGCCTACTTCTCATCATTAAATTGAGGCCCCATTAGCCAGAGTCAATCAACAATTCAAACACAAAACCTTCAAGTCAAAAGCAGAAAAAAGGAAAGAAGAAGGAGGAGAAGGAGCAGACACCCAGATAAACAATCAAAGAATTAAGCAAAACTCAGATGCATAAACAACAGATGGTCACTTACTGTGAAGAGAGAAGTAAAGATTTGTGGGGTTATGTGAGAAGTATAGAGACAGAGGAGCGAATCAAACGATGACCCAATAGACTCTTTGTGACAGTAGTTGATGCCATTTAGATAACGTTTCTAACCGCCGTTGATTTATTTAAAAATATATTAAAATATTTTTTTTCTATTTATTTTTAAGATTAACATACTAAAATAATATAAAAATACTAAAAAAATTCATTTAAAATAAAAAATTTAATTTTAAAAAAATACAATTTCATTGTAAAAACAAACAATATCTTATTCAAAATCATATATTTGAAGCTCCTTTTATGGGTTGTCAGATTTTACAAAGATAATGAAGCTAAAAACAAAGTGTGTTTTATTTTTGTTTTTTATATGAAAAATATTAAGTATAAATTAAAAAAAATTATTTATATGTCTAATTAAATAAATCAAGAATTATATGTGTTAAAAAATAAATAAATAAAGTCATTAACGATAATTAAATACATATCTAAAAAAATGGAGAGATAGATATAAATTAAGATATTTAATCTCACAATACGGGTTATATACTCGATTGTATTTAATGACTTTATTTATTAAAATAATTTTTTTATTTAATTAAATGATAGTAGAAATAAATACATATAAAATTGATTGAATAAAATCAAAGGAAAAAAATATCGCAAGGATTTACTTAATAGAAATCATATTCAAAAACAAATATTTCTTTTTAAATACATTTTAATTATATAAAACATAAAACATTATAGATAAATTAGAATAATATCTTCAAAAATTAAATACATAAAAATTATTTAAAAAACCAACCACTATTAAAAAAAAGCTAAATAAAAAAATAAAAAATAGAGAGAAATGATATTAATTTAAATATAAATTAAAAATATATTTAAAAAACACAAATTAAAAGAAGCATGTTTTTTTTAGAAAGGAAAAAATACAAAAAAACTAGATCAGGTGTTGCTGGCCTGACACATTTAGAAAGGGCCATATCGCGAGTCTTATTTTCGTTAAATTCAAATTTGGATGTATGCCCTAATCTTATTTTAAAAAAAATCACACAATATTTTGTCTAGTTTTTCCCAGATTTCGGTCACTATTACAACAAAAAATATAGGGTCTATATTTTTTTATCCAAAAACCTATTTTTTTTTACCAAAAACATCTGAAAAAGAGCCTAAACACCTTGATAAGGCCATAAATGACCTTAAAAAATCACAACACACACACACACACACAAAAACTCAAAATCAACTTGAAAACCAAAAACCTTCTCAAGTTTAGATATGATTTTTAGGTAATTTCAAGGTAAAAAAAACATCTAAGTGAAACTCTTCTCACCAAATAGAATCCGTTAACACTAAGATCAACCATTTTGATGGTTGGAATTGGTATCAATGCTGATTTTCTTTCTTTATTGACGGAATCCAATGATCTCTCTCTCTCATTTCTCAAATCAGAGACTAAAAAATAACAAAATTTTTATACCAAAATAGAGTTGCAAAAATATTAAGGGACTTAATAGGTACAATCTTTAAACTTTGAAGATGAAGTAAAATTTTTGTTAGAAATTTGAAACCATCTTTTATATGTGATGGTTTTTCTACTTTGGTTCCCTGTCTTTCAATTTTGTCCTTAATCAACAAATTTCATTAAGTTATACTTTAATTTGGACAAAAAATAATGCAATTACAAAAAAATAATAATTTGAGGACCAAAATAAAAAATATTAAATAGTAAGTCCATAATAAAATGTGAGAAGGAGAATAGTGTGTATGCTTGCACACTATTTTACCTATAACATTTAGAATTTTGTATAATGTTAATGTTTTATGGACTTTATGAAGCTAAATATTATTATTATTTTTATTAATTAACAAAAACAAAACTAGGCCCTAATTATTTGCTGAAAAATAGTTTCCTTTTAGAAAATGGTTTATATGGAAAATAAATTATTTAAAAGTGGATTATTTTTCAATATTTGATAATGTCATTAAAAATGAGTTGGAAAATAATTTCAAGCATTTGGTTATGCACACTATTTTACCTCTAATATTTAAAGTTTTGTATAATGTTATCTGTTTTTGGACTTGATGAAGCTAATTATTATTAATTAACAAAAAGCTAGGCACTGATTATTTGTAAAAAATTAGTTTCTTTTTAGAAAGTAGTTTATATGAAAAGTAGATTTTCCAAAAGTGAATATTTTCTAATATTTGGTAGAGTCATGGAAAATAAATTCAAAATAATTTCAAGTGTTTGATTATACCATAAAAATAATATGTAAAATAACTTATTAATATTTTGATTTTTTTTTCAAGTATATTAAAAAAATAAAGATCAATTCTAATAGATGAAAAAGTTAAATGGAAGTAAAATTAAAAAAATTCAATTTCATAAACAAATTGGGCCTAAATGGTGTGATGAAATTAGTGTGGTTATAGATTCATAATATTGTGGATTTAAATAATATAATTACAATTCTATATAAGCAAACTTTAACCATAGAGCTAGGTGGTGTAAGATTAGTTGAAAAACTGAGTTTCAATCCAACTGCTCATCATAGAAAATCAAAAGATTTCTAGCCAATCAAATACCCTATAAAATTAGGGTGATCATTTTTTGTTCGGTTTGATTTTTATAAAAAAAGTAACCAAACCGGTTTAAAAAAATAGAAACCGAACTGGCTCAAACCGACCGGTTTCGGTTCGGTTATTTTAGAACAAAAACATGTTTTTTTCCGGTTTGGCTCGATTTTTCTGGGTTGGCTCAGTTTTTTCCGGTTTGGCTTGG
>Ga0325404_1002062_pt1 | contig 21404 bp, 20 predicted proteins | sample PopdelMetagenome_18_FD_205664 | JGI IMG/M metagenome (GOLD analysis project Ga0325404, IMG submission 205664) | Populus deltoides microbial communities from Bellville, Georgia, United States - Xylem-Control-R1 | ecosystem: Host-associated > Plants > Phyllosphere > Stem > Wood/Secondary xylem...
CTTTGTACGCAGATTGCCCCAGCTGCAGTTCCTTCCACGGACACGGTCACGGTCACAGTCACCCGTCACCACACACACGTTTCTCTTTCCCTGGCGCCTTCTCCTTCGAATCTATTTTTCAATCACTCTGTCGCTAGGGTTTCCTCGTCACCTTCCAATCCAATCCTCAAAATCTTTCTTCAATGGATTCGATACAGAACAGAGTAGAGGCATGGATCAGAGACCAGAGAGCCAGGATCCTCAAGGTATCATGGGGGCCACTGCAGTGGAGAATGCGGTGGCCTCCGTGGATCAACGGAGACGAAAGAGAACACAGAAAGATAATTCAACAAGAGTACGAACTCAGGAAGAAACAGCTTCACGATCTCTGTAATGCCGTCAAGGCTGAGTCCGTTGCCGATTTGCAGGACATTCTATGTTGCATGGTACTCTCTGAATGCGTCTACAAGGTAGAAAGAACATTAATTAAACCACACTTTACTGTTTGGTTTCTTAGAAAATCAAATATATATTTTTTTAAAATTATTTATTCTCTTGATAGAGACCTGCTGATGAGATGGTTCGAGTCGTGAATAAATTTAAGGCTGATTTTGGAGGGCAAATCGTTGCTCTGGAACGCGTGCAGCAGTCTGCAGATCACGTACCTCACAGGTTCGCTTTTTTTTTTTTTCCTTTTTAATTGATAAGATAAACAAGGTAGAATTATTTGTTTTCTTATGTATGTTGCACTTGGAGTTTTTATTATTTTAGAGTTCAATGCAACCTCAAGCTATCCTTAGAGCGGTGTAAATATAATGGGATTTGGATGAATCGGAGCGTTTCTGTTTATGTAGAATTTGAATGAGGTTTTGACTGTGCCTATGTGGGTGAACATTTGTTCAAGGAGTGCTTGTTGATTTTGGGCTTATGTTATGGCTTATTTGCTTTTTTTTTGGGGGGGTTTGTGAAGGTACTTATTGGCAGAAGCAGGCGACACACTATTTGCTTCATTTATTGGAACAAAGCAGTACAAGTAAGTATTGTGGATATTTTGTGGGTTGGATGTTGAAAGATCTTTTGGTTCTGAGAAGGTGATTTTGTTTATTGAAATTGTTATGACTAGGGATGTCATGACCGATGCAAATATACTGCAAGGTGCTATATTTCATGAGGATACTGGAGAGGATACTGTCCGGATGGATGTTGTTGAATCTGGCCAATGTGAAAGCCAGAAGGATAGTGGTGAAAATTGTTTGAATGCTTCCCAATCAAAACCAAAACAACTAAAAGATCAAATTAAGCCTGCTGCCCATCGAGTAAGTTTGCAATCTATCATTTTCAAAACCTTTCAATATAGTTCAATTGTATACCCCAATGTCTTTTGACTGTTATGATCTAGTATACTGCGTTTCTCAATTATATCATTGACTTTAGCTGTCCATGTTCTGGTGCAGATTTATACTTATCTACTGTTTTGATTTTTTCCTCTTAAATTTTATCTTAGGGTTTCATGGCTCGTGCTAAGGGGATTCCTGCTTTAGAATTGTACAAGCTTGCTCAGAAGAAGAATCGAAAACTTGTATTATGTGGACATTCACTCGGTGGAGCTGTAAGTTTGACTGGCTTGCTTTGTAAGCTTCATTGGATTAATTGCTTTGGTTTTGTATTTCTCATATTCTCCTGTTCTGTCTTTTTCAGGTGGCAGCTTTAGCTACCCTTGCCATTCTGAGGGTCATTGGTGCATCCTCACCATCAAAAGAAAATGAAAGAATCCAGGTTAAATGCATCACATTTTCTCAACCGCCAGTTGGGAATGCTGCTTTACGAGAGTACGCTCCATTTCACCTCTTTGATTGCCATCTCTCTCACATGATGAAATAATTGAAAATCTAGATACACCTTTTTGTTCGCTCTCTTCTGCAAAAAATGTTAATTTATGATATCCTCTCTCCTCTCTCAAATCTCATTCAGTTATGTCCATAAAAAAGGCTGGCAACACCATTTTAAGAGTTACTGCATACCAGAGGATTTGGTGCCCCGCATCCTATCTCCTGCTTATTTTCATCATTATAACGCTCAACCTTTGTCAAACAATGCCGAGGTTGAAAGTTCCAGTGGAATTATGTCAAAACATGAGGAAAGAACAGAAAAACCAAGGGCGCAGAAGCCAAAAGAGAATGAGGGGGAGCAGTTGGTTATGGGCTTAGGCCCTGTGCAGACTTCTTTTTGGAGACTTGCAAAACTTGTGCCTTTAGAAGGTTTTCGAAGGCAATATAATAAATACAATGGAAAACAAGTTGATCCTATAGAAGCAACCTCAGCAGCTAATTCTGCAAGACCTTCAATCGAGAATGTAGCTGAACCGCAATCTCTTGAAATCCAAGAGGGTTCTGATGGCATATCTCTTAAGCCATTATCTGACAATAATAATGGGCTACCAAACGAGGCAATGACTGGAAAAGTGGCTGAAAAAACTAATGCTAAAAGTGAGAATAAAAGGAACTGGAATAGAGTACCTTATTTGCCTTCATATGTCCCATTTGGTCAGGTAATAACATGAACTGATACTTTATTTTATATTGCTTTCTGGTTGGTATTTGTTTTGGACATGTTAACATGCTTGAGAGATGAAATATGAATGAACTGTAAAAACATTATCGGTAATTGATTGGTTGTGGTTTCTGTTCCTTTCATTAATGGGTTCCATTAGCATGTTTGGATGAATGCCTTTTAATTTTCTTTGATAATTTCAAAAGATAGTATGTAATAGTGTGATGAGGGGTATTCCTCCTTGGACTAGTCTTCTGTGTTTTTCCGTTAACCTACATTCTTGAACAAAAACTTTGCTACTTTGCTTCCCTCCTTTGTTCTATAAATTTTATTTCTCAAAATATGGTTTTCAGTTGCTTAGGCTCCTTTGCTTCAGTGTTTCCCTTACATAACAGGCATTGATTATCACTGTTGTTTCCTTTTGTTGGTTCATGATCTCAGCTAGCATGACTATTAAGATAGATAGGTCACTAGGGATTTCTTTGGTGAGGAGGGAGAAGTAATGATACTTTTGAACAGTTTGCAATTATGCTAGAATTGTGGTCTTATCTTGGCATATGAGCTTGCTTGGGAATATTAGTCCTTTTGGATATGTCGCCCTGGAAATTTCCTATAATCCAACATCAAGTAAATTGGTTTACGCACTCAACCTCTTAACCCAATTTTGCTAAACCAGTTGATGGAGGCAAGCAATTGGTGGTGCATTTGAATACGAACACCTTGTTGGATTTCCAATCTGTATCCCATCAAGATGTGCATCAATCCTCAACCGCCCTTGTGGAATGTGAGTCAGTGCCAACATTCTAGCTGTTTACTTCCCTGGTTTTTCATTTTTATGTAAAGAGCACCTAAGTTTCTAGTGCAGTTAAATGCGGTCTCTGCTCTTATTTCCTTCACCCTAGTTGTGCGGTTCCTTGTCATGATACCCAAGCCTAAGTTTGAGTTGGATTTAGCCAAATACAACTAAAAAGTTCACCACAGAAAGGGGAAAAAATCAACTGGCAGTGGATATTTAGGTCAAGGCATCTGTTATTTGTCCTGCAAGGTGGCCTCAGTTTAAGTATATGACTGTGGTGTTTCATTTTATTATTTGATTGAATAAAAAGGCTGTACATAGTTAAGGTCTTCCATCGTAGGGTCATGGGAGGGGAATTTCGGAAACAGTTTTTCTTATAGGGTCTATTTGATGAGTATACACCTGACAGGACAAAATTATCTCATTGGGGAGGTGACATGGAATTCTGGCTACAGGAGGGTACAAAACTTGTCTTTTGTCCTTTTCCATGCATGCACCAAAAACAAGTGCATTTGAAGTGTCATGGTTGTCCTATACCATCAGATATACCAAACACCACATTAATTTTTATGCATGAATTACCTGCTCTTGAAAATTGAATCTACACCCTTGTGGTTGTGGTTGTCAGCCACATATTTTACCATTGCACCAATGAGTGGTCTCTTATCTCAGAGAAGTCATAGTTTCCATGGCTCATCTTGCTCAGTAATGAATTATTAACAAAGATATTTCATTCATGCCAGCTCTTTCTCTTGGGGAACTCATCAGTGGAATTATTGTCGGGTACAGAGTACTCTAAATTGACATCGGTACGAGTCCCTTTGCTTACCCCATTTGTTTTCACTCCAGCTTTTTTTTCTGTGATAGGATTTTTGAACATCATGATAAATTGCACAATTTTTAGTAGTGTTTTGTGCACCAGTATCTGCTGAAGCCAGGAGGTAAAAACTCTGGGATCTCTCATTTTGTTTGCTTTCTTCTGGCAAAGACATTTTCAGGTCAGATCTGTGATTGCTGAGCTAAGGGAACGACTTCAATCACATTCAATGAAGTCATATAGGTTTCGATTTCAAAGGTACCATATTGTTGTCCGCTGAAGATTACTTGGTGTATTTGAAAAACTTGAACTGCAATTTCAGCTGGTGTGATTTTTTCACCTGGATTGATAGTATCAATCATATCAGCTGGCTTGCGCATGTTCCATTCCCTCACATATGCAACCATCATTATGCCTAGATTTATAGTTGTACTTGTATGCTCTATCAGTTTCAGCTTTAATTTCACATGATGCAGCTGCAGTTCTAATTTAGTTGCAACTTTCTGCTATAGGAAATTCTGCAGATGCTTTACTCTTCTTTGAAAGCTCTTCTCTTTCTCATTTTTTCGCCCTTTACCTCTCTCTTCTTTCTTTGGACAACTAAAATGGAATGCAAAGAACTCTTCACATAGCATCAGATTCAAGGCTAAAAGTTGTCCAGCATTATCATAACTTGTGAGCAGGTGTCATTTGGGAGAAAAATTAGTTGTGAAGCTGAAAAATACAAGAATTTTTACCAACAGAAATGTAATGCAAGGTTATCAATCGAACCAGGTTCATTGCCAATCAGGAGAAGTTCAGTGATTTCCTACCTCCTCTCTAGTTACGTGTCATGTTTGGGATATTAGAAATAAACTGGAGTTTGAGAGTTTTGTTAATCCAGTAATATTGTCTCTTGTTTCTGAAATGGGACTTCCCAATGATTAGAATCCAACTCTTTTGAAGATGAAAGGAAACATGCTCCATATCACTTTTTGTGGTTAATAGCTCATTGATGTTGTGAACAAGCAAATATTCAAGCCCCAATCTGTTGGCAAGTTATGCTACCTGAAATTTTGAATTCAATTTAATTCCAACACTGGAATTTTCACTCAGTAACAGATGGTAGTGGTGTCAACATAGGGGTAGGGCTTTGTTATTCTTTTCCAAAAAAAGGAGGTTTCAGGTTGTTGCTCATATATCTAAATGATTGATTGTAGATGTATTTAATGCTCATCTTTTTCATAGGCACTCTTCCTTTTGTCTCCTTCTACATCAATAGTTTGGTGGCATGGTAGAAATGTAGTGGTCATGTCCTCACCTTCCCTCTAGAAATCAGTAATCCAATTGTAGGGGAAGTTTGTAACCAGCTGTGTTTTGGGGTTATGTTTTATTTTGTTTAGGGACTTGGTAGTTGAGAACAGTTCTGTAAGTAGAAAGATTAAAGAAAAACAGAATTAAACCTACTAGCCTCACACTAGTAGATTCAAGGAATTTCCTTACCTAAGCTTCTCACCTAGGGTTTAAGGATTCACTCCTTAATGAAAGCATCACTCTCAAAGCAAAAGGCCACACTTTATTAATAATAATTCACTGATGCTCAAATTAAAACGTTATAAGCATATTTATACGTTTGAGTTATTCGTATTCCTACTTGGCATGGATTTGTATAAAAGAATCATTACTATTTCTATTTGACCAATTAAGAGAAACCTGAATAAGAAATTAATTTTCCCAAGTAAAAAGTGCTCAACATTTCTTAAATTGCTAGCAAATATTTGTCTTCGCAGATTTTGTTTTCCAAAATTACAAATCTGCCATTGCCTAAATTACTAGGCTGCTTCATTCTTGGAACAGGAAAACATGGTTTCTAGATGGTTGGATTGTAAAGCAGCTAGATTGCTCATACATCTGCATTATGTTTTGGAATTTGGAAATTCTTCTCTTACATGCAAGTTTCTTTTTGTTAAAATTGGCATGAGATGCATATTTTCTCCCATTTATTGTGTGCAGAATCTATGATATGTGCATGGGGGATGGCACATCATCTTTCCTAGGAATTGAGCAACTGCCTCAATTTCCGAATTTGCAACAGTGGCTTGGGCTTGCAGTTGCTGGTGCTGTAGAGCTTGCACATATTGTGGATTTACCAGTTATTCGCACAGCTACTTCAATTGTTCCTCTTGGATGGAGTGGTATTCCTGATGATAAGAATGGAGAGCCCTTAAAAGTTGATATCACGGGTTTTAGGTTGCACCTTTGTAATCTGGTTCATGCTCAAGTAAATGGTAACTGGTATTGTCCTTGTCTGCCCCCTATTTTCTTTTTCATGCAATATAGAATTTTCAAGAGGTTATCTTGAGCATCCAATATGGGGCTAAACAGTGTTTAGAACTTCCAAGTTTTCAGTACATCTATACAACCTAATCACATAATGCTTGCACGTTTTTTTCATTCGATAAATGATGTCGTTCTATTCATTTGGCATCTTATCATATCATGATTCCTTTCATCTGGAATCCTATCTGGTATGCATGTACCTCATTTATTGGTGATGATCTTATTTTCTCTTTGTGCATGCCTTCAGCACATAAAGTCAGCTTTTGCTTATATTGGGTAGACCCAACCTGAAATAACTTGAAATTTTTGGGTTGGGCTAAACGACCTGTGGGTAATCCTTGGGGCAAGCATTATAGTAAACTTTAAGTTTGCCAAACATGAAGTCTGCTAAAGTAATAGATAAACAATGCTACTTCAAAACTTTTAAACTTTTTCTTCCATTTGGTTAAATAAAAAACAAAAGCAATCTATTTTTTTTCCCTTTTCTACTCTCCATTAAGATTTGTACTCTCCTCGGTTGTCTTTCCTTGTATATCTAGATGTTCTTCTTTGTATTGTTGGTGGTTTTCATAACACAATTGTTGTCTAACTTACACACACAAGCACACACATATATAAAGATGGCATTTGTGGTTTGACAAATTTGTTTAGCTTATCAAGAAAAAAATTGAATATGTTGCCACACTCTCATCTTTTCTTTTCTTATGAGATAATTTTCATAGAAAAAAAATGCATGTGTAATGTGTTTGCTCCATATGAGAAAGTATTATATCTTTAAAACAGAACAAATACTTCGATTTTCGATCATTGTTATTTTCTTGAAAACCAAGAAGTGATGCAGAAATAATTGGACAAAAAGTTACTCCATTAAATTTTGACTTTTAATTCATTGCTAATACGAATATATATGTTTTGGCAACTATCATAATTGTATGAGATGTGCACAATTCATAATTTCATATACATGCATCTAGATTTTAGTTTGTAATAATAGTCAAATCTTTTCATCTGCAAGAAAAAAATGCTCTCAAACCTGTGGGATGACCTGAACTTGCCCAAACCTGATGGGTTAGGGTTAGGATCAAGACGCACAGACTTGAGCACTTAATACCTCCAAACCTGAGACAACCAGACCCAGTTGCCAAGTCTAATCATCATGCCTTGTAATTTCAGTTTGTTTTGAACCTGGCTTGCTTCTTTTCCACCTGGGCAATGATGCTGCTTCAGTACTCTCCATTTTTTACTCCTTTAATGAATTTTCAATGCTTTTCAAGTATTGTGTGTCTCCATGGATATATTTTGCTATATGTGAACGTCAATGTTGTCGGTTAAATTCTTCACAACCTGCCCAGATATTTGTTTGTGCTGCATTTAGAATTTACTTAGAGCCATCAACATATTAAGTTTATTGGTCAATTAAAAAAAATAATATCTCAAGAAGTGATGAATGAAAGCTATGTAGTTTACTTAATTTATGTTAATCATATGCTTTTTGCATCCAGGTGTTCAACTACAGTGGAGTCATTTCCTTCAGCACCCAGCTACTATTCAAATAATGGATCACAGCCAGAATTACAAAAGATAAGGGTCTTAGTTGGGGCACCACTGAGACGACCACCAAAGCATCCAATAGTAACAGATTCTTTTATGCCTGTTTTTCCTTCTATTGATTCAGATGCTGCGAATCTCATTAAAGAAAACAGTTCAGGAAATGATGAGAAGTTCCTCCGACCAGATGGTTTGAGTGATTTTTGTATTTTTTGTACAAGTGATTTTGCAACTGTCTCAAAGGAGGTCCATGTCAGAACACGTAGAGTGCGCTTACTTGGTCTTGAGGTGAGAATATTCAACATATAACTCTGATTATACAAATTTTGTTTGGCTAGTTTTCTACTCAATGTATGCAATGATGAGTTCTGTTGTGTAGGGTGCGGGTAAAACTTCTCTTTTTAAGGCTATTATGGGTCAAGGCAGACTAACCGCCATTACCAATTTTGAGAATATTAATTTAGAGGCTGATATTCAAGAAGGTGTTGCTGGTGGTGTATGCTACTTGGATTCAGCTGGAGTAAATTTGCAGGTATGTTTCACACTGCATCTCTGTTGGAACTCTATTTGCAATGTTGGCATGCATGTAGATATAAATCTTTCTAGCTCTCCCTTTTTTTTTTCTTGTCAAATTTAGTTGTACAGCATTTAGTAGAATGTCTTTCTTCTTTCCAGAAGGGTAAGTGGCATAGATTAGTTGGGAGAACAGCAATAGATGAGCAGATACAAGGCTTAACAAGATTATTGAAAGATTAAAATAACATTAATAAAACTCCTGCATCAGTAAGAGCCTATTTTTTTTTTTTCCATTTTCCTTTAATCCAACCTTTATGGTTTTTGTTCCAAGTTCTGACAGTGAGTTTTGGGGAGAACTTGCCTTCTTTTAGTTTTTCTGAATTATGTTTTTTATTTTTTCTATTCTTTCCACAAGCCATTGTTTAGGACAAACAACGGTGATGTTTGAGTTTTCGTAGTTTTGAGCAAAAATGCTGAAGCATTGGAGTGTGTCCAAATTCTGCCTGCTTTGGCGAGCCCTTTTCTCATTGACATTTCCTACACCTTTGACCTTTTGTTTTGTTTGTTTATTGCAGGAGCTGCATATGGAAGTCTCTCATTTCAGGGATGAACTGTGGATGGGAATTCGTGACCTTGGTAGGAAGACAGATTTGATAATTCTTGTGCACAACCTCTCCCATAAGATTCCTCGTTGCAGTAAACCGAATGCCTCACAGCAACAGCCAGTCCTTTCACTTCTATTAGATGAGGCTAAAGTTCTTGGAATTCCTTGGGTTATTGCTGTAACAAACAAATTCTCTGTGAGTGCACACCAACAAAAGCCAGCAATTGATGCTGTTTTGCAGGCGTACCAAGCATCTCCAAATACTGCAGAAGTTGTCAATTCCTGTCCCTATGTCATGTCCAGTGCAGCAAGTGCCTCATTGTCATTGACTGCAAGTAATGGAGATTCTTATGGGAAAACAGGTGCTCAAAAGCTTAGTTTTGATCCAATTAATCTTGTCCGGTGGCCATTTCAGAAACGAGACACCACTTTTGCTGTTGAGGGTGTGAACTCACTTTGTCAACTTGTCCACCGTGTGCTGCAGAGCCATGAAGAGGCCTCTTTACAGGTATAGACTCTTAATCCAATTAAAAAAGTAATCCAATTAAAAAAGCTCTGTTCTTTTCTCATATTGAAAATCCATTGGGAATAAATTCCTTAAAAGAAGGTATTGATAATCAAGCAATCGGTTTGGCTTGAAAAGAACAAAACATAGGAACTACAGTTTCATTCCACTGTCTGCCACATGATCAAGTACAACTGTGACATCCAATTTCCATGTGGTGATTGGATCTCATTGATCAGATGGCCTTTTTACTTACTCACACTTCGAATGCTGAAGTCAACTTAATTTAATAATGTTGACTGGATTTCTTTCCACATCAAGCAGGAAACCATGTGCCTGCTGCACTTCCTACTCTTTTGTGATATTTATATCGATCTCCTTGACATGCTTTGGACAAATTCTGAATGCCTTGTTGGTTTTGATTCAAGGAATTTGCTAGAGATAGGCTTTTGGCAGAGCTGGCACGAGAACATGCACTGGCAATAGATGCCAGTCGAAACTCTAAAGCCAAGGCATCTTCTTTAACCGCTGCGGCTGTCGGCGCCTCCCTCGGGGCCGGTCTTGGCATTGTACTGGCTGTTGTCATGGGTGCAGCATCTGCTTTGAGGAAGCCCTAATTTCTTTTATACTTTCCCATTATATGTGGTGAAAACATGTACCTTTCCATTATAGCTTAGTGTAAATGGTATTTATCTTAGTTCCGAAGATATCAGTATTCGGCCATTTGTTCATTCTAGTCATGTAAATCCATCCTTAGAGCCCCCCTTCTTACCTTTCATTTTTTTTCGGGATCTTGCCCTCCAACACGATTTTAGTTTTTGTTTTGGGAAAAAAATTATTATTATAATATACGTATATGAAGCCGTATACACTGCCATTTGTATTGGTATTTGCCTGGATTCCAGGCCTTGGGGTGCAGATAACAAAAATGCCAACCGAACTATTTAGTGGAAACTAGCTATTTTGATGCGTATTGCATGTGATCCCCTTTGTGATTTTGAATAATGATATATAAATAATTTAATTAATTCTTTAATAGTGTAGTACGTCATCAACTTTATGCATAAAAATTAACAATTCATTAAAAATTAATGACAACCTTGGTTTGTGTGGCCAGATGGGACAAGCATATCTCTCTTTACTCTTCTCATTTCAAGACATGATATCATTTGTAGAGTAAGGTAACAGGAACGATGGAAAGGGAAACTGGAACGTCTGATTTTGAATATTAAAGGTAAGTTCGTTTTTCAAAAAAAAATTAATTTTTATTTTTTTGTTTACTTTAAATTAATTATTTTTTTGATATTTTTAAATTATTTTGATAGGCTAGTAAAAAATAATTTTTAAAAAATTAAAAAAATATTATTTTAATATATATATATATATATATATATTTTTAAAAATACTACAATACTTTTAAATACCTATAAATGAAAATATATATTCGGTCTCCGTATCTGTTTTTCCTTGGTCACTATGCAGTGCAAGCATCATCAGCGGTTTAAATTCTCAAAAAACAAGTCACATCATACAACACACGCAGTGACGACTACTAGTTCGAAAAAAGGCTTAAATGATTTTTATACTTGTTGCCAAGGATAATAGTAAGTAAAATGCAGCGCCGATCTGACAAAAAGAATTCAGACACCGGACTCGGACTCGAGTTACACTCCAGAAAGAAAAGAGACTATGTATTGCAGCAAGAGAAGCCATACTTTTTGGACGAGTTGTCCCCATTCACCAGGCTCACTCGATTGGCTGTCAGCTCAGCCTTGTATGAATCAGAGTTTAAGATTTTCCTGCTCATATTATTGTAGATTTCACGGATAACAACCTCGAAAGCAGCTTCAACATTAGTAGAATCAAGGGCAGATGTCTCCATGAAGAATAGGCTTTCTTCCTCCGCAAGGCTCTTGCCCTCGTCTCTACTCACTTCTCTGATACTGTCAAGATCACACTTGTTCCCTACAAGCATTCTAGCGATCGCAGTGTCGCAATGAGCTGCAAATTACGCAAAAAAATGTCAAGTTTTTGACAATTCTGAAAGAATAATTTTAAGGGATGAAAAAACACCTGTTAGGCTAAAGATTTTTTCTTTTCTTGAGGGGATAACAGAAGCTAGAATTTCACATATTTCAAATATCAAATGCTCTTTAGTTTCCAAGCTGTCGCTGTTTTTCAGTAGAGGATTTGAACAAAATCTTTTACCAATTAGTATCATTAGAGTCTACATTTATCGAATCAAACTGTTATCAGACAACTGAAATTTCACTCTTCTCAAATTCCCAGATCCAAAGGATAAAGAACTGACTATTGACTCTAAGGAGGATATGAGGTGATAATTATGGTAAACAGTGCACAACTCAACTCAACTCAATTAAACCTTGATCTCAACAAGTACTCTTTCGGTATGTCCTTTGGTGCCAGGTCCAGCAAAATTAAGGTATATAGGTATTAAGGCTCGCAGAACAACAGGTTAGAAAAGCACTCCACAGTACTGAAAATCAACAACTACACTCTTTAAGACCTTGTAACATGTTTGCACCATACATATCCGTGAATAGTCCACATACCTGCTTTCCCCCACTTTTCCACTTCATGCTTGGATTGGTTATGGGCCAACCATCCTGAAAGGTCACCCTAAGTTGATAATGGCTGTTGAGTTAACAGAAAGTAGTGTTCGACTCTCGTTTTCGCCAATCACTGTTCAAGTTATAATGTCAAGGTACCAAGAATGTTCATTTTAAACTAAAAATGCCTAGATTGTTACACCGTTGGGGGTCCTGAAGAGAGGAAACTGGATTTAAGATGCTAATAAATCTAAATGCTATATCAATCCTTTTTGATCATCATAAGGATCATCATAATGTAGTACAAATGTTGCTATAACTCAGCTTTGCTTTCACAAGCCACATATATTTGTGCTATCGGTTTAGACTCGAATGCATGAATGAAGTATTAGACTTGAGAAAACAATCACTAAGATACTTCAAAACCCTGCATTTTCTGTTTTTAAGATGCTACTGGTCTGCTGCAACATTAGCATATGGGAAGGCAGAGTACAGTCGATTTCTGCTCACCACTCATCTACTAGTTAATAAGGCTCCATGTTTGATCTGCAACATTTCATGTTGTTTTACCATTTGTTTATGAGAAGATGAAATTTTTAAGCTATTCCTAACATTCAAATAAAACAATATTATAGTTTACATAACTACACTATTGAGCCCATCAAAGCCACAACCAATTAACGTTTCGATTCTCTCAGCAACCAAACAGAAAGAAGAAAGAACGAACAAGAACAAGAAACTTACTGCCAAGTTCATCAAGCCACCTCTTAACACTATCAAAGCTCGTCCTCCTGGTGATATCATAAACAATGAGAGCACCAACAGCACCTCTATAGTAAGCAGAGGTGACAGCTCTAAACCTCTCTTGACCAGCAGTGTCCCAGATCTGTGCCTTGATTTCTTTGCCATCAATATCCACCACTTGGGTCTGGAACTCTACCCCAATTGTAGCCTTTGAATTGCTATCAAACTCATTTCTAGCAAATCTTGACAACAAGTTGGATTTCCCAACAGCAGAGTCTCCTATGACCACTATCTTGAACAAGTACTCTTCACCCCCTTCCCCTTCTTCTTGTTCTCGACCCATTGTTGCCGCAACAAGGAGTTGCTTTGGTTTACGTGTGGATTATTATAGTTAGTGATGGGATTTTCTTACGTTTTGGGATGTGTGAAAGGGGCAACTGGCATTTGCACTGAGACAGGCGCAGACTGGCTGCGTAATTGGCGGAGCTCTTTTGTGATGGATTTTGGCGGTGGCTTTGACTAGAGAAGTTGGGGCTTTTAGTATTGCTTTCCAGTTTGTGGTCGGAGAATTAAAGGCTCATAAAAATATCTTTTCAATTTTTTCCTAGTGAAAAAGTACTCTTATATATTTCTTTTTAATAATGAAAAATGTCAAAATAACGAGGAATATCTAGAATCAGATGTCCCATTCATTATTATACAATATACTATAAAAAAAATAAAAAAACACAGTAGAAATAGTAATTTTGTAAATATTTTACTGTAACGATGATAAAATTATATATTTTTTTATTTTTTTTATTATTATGAGTACTAGGTTTGTAATTTTCATATGCAATTCTTTTTGTGAATAAAAAACTTGCTTTGATTTTTTTTTGTTTTCTTTATACTTTATATATTTATCACTATTTTAATATGTATTCTTTAAAATAATTTTTTAAATTAAATATATGTATGAACCTTTTGATTTATTATAGGATTTTTTTATAAAAAAACATATTGAAAAAACATGTATTTTTTTTTTGCTAAAAAAAATCATTTGACTAACAGAAAAAAAAACAGGTTAGATAACCATTAATTATCAAAATAATAAGCGTGGCTCGACGGGGCATATTAATTCGGAAAATCTGCAATTCCAAACCTAATTTAGGTAGGATTTTAATTGTTTTTTAAAAAAGTATTAATGCGGTTAATGTAATTAGGTTTTTAACGTCACGAAGGTAAGAGAGGCTAACCCTATTTAGACAATTATAAAAGATCACTTTTCTAGGGCCTAGGCCTTTTGCAGAAAATAGAAATCATTGTTTTATTTAAAAATATAATAAAATAATATTTTTTAAAATTATTTTTGATATTAATACATTAAAAAAATTCAAAAATATAAAAAATAATTTAAAATATAAAAACAAGAAGCCACGTGAAGGCACCAATTGGTTCAAGCTCATCACATTAATTAGTGCAATTCGCTAGAAGATCGCAGCCATTACATGAATTTGCTTGCCTGGGTTCCTGTAATGATCCTTAACAGCAGATAGTTGTATTGCCAACAAATCCTACGAGAAATTTATGTATGTAGTGTGTGACGGCAGGCCAAGGGCAGATATATTTTAATGCTAGAATAAATAAACGAGAGACCACTCGGGCCCCAATTATGCGAGCTAGGCCACTGCTTGGACTTTGAAGGTGAAAATGTGCTGTATCATTGAACCAGCCATCTTTTTCGTCCACTCATTGTGGTATACTCTTGGGGTGAGCCAATTAGTAAAGAATGTCTGCTTCAATATCCCCACCACACCCACTAATCAGACCCTCATAAGTCAAGCTCAGAAGAAGAACCTCAAAGTAACGATGGAGCTTCAAGGGCATTCCAATTTGAGGCAAACAACGAAAAACGTTTTATACCGTGCTCTTCTTGCTGTGCTACTTCTCTACCCCTCCATTGCCACAGATCCTTTGAGGAACTTGTTTAATGAAGGAGGTGAAACAACCCTCTTCACTACACAGGTAACAAGAGCTCTACATCAGCAAAAATTGATGAGCTACTGGCTACACCTGTTAAATTCTATGGCCTGGCACAATGCAGGGGTGATGGTCGAAACGAATTGAGCTAATATGCCTTCGAGCAGCAAAGACTGCTCAGGAAAGCAAGGCCTCCAACTTTGTCCAAACCATACGGACGCAAGGATTTGGTATGACTGCTGCTTTTTAAGGTATAACAATAGGGAATTTCATTGAAAAAGTCGACAAAGGTTTTGGTATCTATTACTTTACTGTTGAGAGTGTAACGGATCCTGAAGATTTTAACAGAAAACTTGGAGCTTTGATGAATAAGATGAGATCAGAAGCAGTTCTGGCAGAGAATGAAGGGCTTGGAACAGGAAAGAGCGAGTTGTCAACTTTCGCGACACTTGTGCTCTGGTACAATGCACAAGGGACTTGGCCCCAGTAGATTGTGCTCTCTGCTCATTGCTTAGCTTTTGCGGTCAACAATTTTCCAAACTTCTGCAGCAATGGGAACTGCTGCAGGGTCATATACAGCAATGGGAACTTCTGCTTTTTTTTTTTTCTTTCATCTAACTGCTGTAAAAACGGGTTTAAAGAAATCTATAATTTATAAATTTTTAAAAACCTGTTTTCTCAAACCGTAACTACAGAAACTACGTTGGTATCAAACACATACTAAACCCGATCCGGTCTGTTACGTCAACAAATAATACATTAAAGTATGTGTAGAACAACCCGCTGATTGATTCGAGGATTATCAACATTATTAACTAATAACTACTAGATATTTTGATTTTATTACTACGTTTAATTACAAATTTTATTCATTGCCACGCTAAATTTAATTTTCCCTACAACGCCATGGCCTTTTGATTTATCTCATGGATTTTTTTAGCTACAGCACTTCTTCTAATTTTAGCAGATTTATCCATGAATACCAACTTCTTTGTGTAACTTGGTTGCCCTGCAGCATGAGATTGATGAGACCTGCTTTTTGCAGGTCTCCGCTGAAAATTATCTTTTACGAAATCGGTAGCATTGCCCGTCCTGTTGTCATGCACTGAAGGAAAAATGGTGTAAAATTAATCCTTCAGAAAAGAAGAAAAGAAGGCTAAATGATCCAAAATTTTCCTCGATTTTGAATCAAAATTAATCGAACTACTTTTTTTTGGATGAAAATAAGCACTTTCCAAAACTGCCTCCTCCTGGTACCTCTTTGGTAAACGCCAGCGAAAAGACTATGGCCGGGACTTGCCTTAGAAATATTTGTCCAAACCAAGCTGATGCAACGAATTACTGGTACCACGACTGCTTTTTGAGGTATAGCAAGGAGGATTTCTTTGGAAAAGAGACACATCTAAGGATATTTATTAATTGATTTTAGATAACGTTTCGAACCCTCAAGATTTTAATAGAAAACAAAGAGCTCAATTCGATGCATAATTATCAAACCGAGACTGGTCTGACTAGTCAATTTGTTGATTCCAAGTCTGTTTTAGGCTGAGTTTGCTTTTAATCTGTTTAGAAAGCGAGATGCAAGAATATTTTTTTTTTAATTTTTGTCAAAACAACATGGTTTTATTTTTCTTTTAACTTTTTTGTCATGACGACATAATTTTTTATTAACTTAGATCGACATATTTAATTGCGAGTTAATTTGACTAACCCGTAACTCGAATGTTAAATCATGTCTAATAACCACGATAAGGTTGCATGGCAAGCTGTGTGCTGCAAAGAAAAAAGGGCTTGGAAAAGAAAAGATTAAATTGTAGACACTTCATGCCACGGCACAATGCACAAGGGACTTGGCTCTGATAGATTGTGCAGAAATCGGCTTCAATGAAGGAATATGATGAATGAAAGCAGGCAGAACTCCATCTTTAAACTACGTTCTGATTGAACTTTTAGCATGTCGGAGATGCGATCGTTAATTTGTAGCATGATTAGATACTTGATTTGTGTGTTATGTGTATTATCATCAATCTCAAATCTTGATTTGCTTAGTATTTTACCTTGATACATGCTCGTCTATGTAATTCTCATAGCTGTAAATAAATGAAGATTACAATTATTTCTCATTCGTCTCAATCTAAAAATTTAAACCGAGTATTATATTATTCTTTTACATCATCAGCTAGAACGAGGCACACTTTAGGTATTTGATTGGTGGAATATGACTTAGAATCACAATCACAAGATGGTTGAAGGCATTATTGAGGTCTTACTTCACTGGATTCACCTAATCTGATTGTCAGCAAATGCTAAAACACTGTTTCATTGCTTAACTTGTGCTAAGAAACATTACTTGTTAAGTGCACTCAGCTTGTAACAGCACCATCACTAAATCTGGAATGCAAATTAAGCATTGATAGGATGGTTGCAATGAAACCACCGGAGAATTTAACATGAATAGGTTTAGCAGAAAAAATATCATGTTACCTCCACTTTCCACCACTAACAAAACAAGCCAGTTGTTCATAAGGGCTTGCAGTGGGATCCCTTCATCAACTACCACCACCCACAATTCATGATAATATAGGAGGCACCGAGTAATGGTGATTCAAGCAAATTGCGAGTAAACCATGAATTTATTATCCATCCTTCTCCTCCTATTATTGCTATGCACTTGCAGTGCAGATCGAGCGGGAGAGTTCTGCAATGCAGACAGCGAAATAAGTGGCAACAGCCAGATATTTGCAAATATCGACAGGTTATTGCCTGTGTTGGTTTTCAGGACTGCCTTGACTGGTTTTGCTACTGTCACATATGGCAAAGGACAAGACAAAGTCTATGGTCTAGCACAATGCAGAGGAGATGTGAGCAGCAAAGACTGCTTCAGTTGTATCCAAGATGCAGCAAAGCAAATCCGTGAAGTTTGTCCAGACCAGGCCGATGCCAGGATTTGGTTCGATTATTGCTTTTTACGGTATGACAACATAAATTTCCTTGGAAAAGTTGATACAGATTTTAGCATAGTCTACTTTAATGTTGAAGAAGCAACAGAATTTGAAGACTTTCATGATGAGCTAGCAGCTCTGACGGATCAGATAAGAGCTGAAGCTGTTTTTCCTGGGAATAGAGGGCTGGGAAAGGGTGAAAAGAAACTATCTAGATTTGTGAAACTTTATGCTCTGGTTCAGTGCATTAGGGACCTATCTCGGATAGACTGTGCGCAGTGTCTGGCTATTGCTATTGGAAATTTCCCTGACTTTTGTGATGACAGAAAGGGATGTCGAATTTTCTATAGCAGCTGTTACGTTCGATATGAGCTGTATCCATTTTTCTTCCCCATTGATTCCAGAAATTCCCTGGTTAATACTTCAATGGTTGTAGCTAATCCCTAGTTTGTGTCGTGAAAATCAGAATCACTCAACATAGGAATTGTCCTGTTTCAACAATTAACTTCCTTTACACACATAAGAATAAGGTCACTAGTACATCTTGCCTCTCTTGTATGCTGTTGTTATGCTTATGCCATTACATATTTCCTTATTTTATTTTCTTGTCCATGAGACAGAGTATGAATGTATGATATTTAATTCTTGATTCTTGAAACCAATTTCTTGAATTCTGGTTAGTTGTTTGCTTTGCCGCGGCTCCTTGGAAAAGGGATCACATCTCTAACATCAGGAAGGCCAGTAGTGAACAGAACCATAAGATCAAACCCTAAACTGAATCCAGAATGCTCGACTGTTCCATGCCTGCGAAGATCCAAGTACCATTCATACTGCTCTCTTGGCAAGCGTAATTCTTCAATCCTGCATAAAAAATATAAACAACATAGAATAGAAACATTGCCCTTGTTTTGGTCAGTAACAAGCAACTGTGTTTTGATCATTTGTCAAACTGAATGTTCATCGAGATTAGCTAGCCTTAAAGTTAAATCAAGTATCAGATGAAAGTAGTGCCAAGTTTCTTACGTTTTGTTTAGCATATCAATCCGTTCCTCACTTTGGCTACCTGTGATGATTGTTCCAGCCTGCAAAATATACATCATCCAGTTTATAAGCAGTCCAAAGTAGGATTAGGAAAGCTTCGATTATAAAGCATGCTTCTCTTTGAAGAAATTTTGAGCTTACCTTGGGTACAACCATATCAAATGCAGCAGCTGTTTTCCCATCATCATTCAGTCGTACATAAAAGGGCTTAAGTTCTTTTGGATAATTGTATATGATTACAGGCTTACGATAGACATCTTCAGCCAAATAACTGTCATCCATTAACATATAATTAAGTACCAGCATTAGGAAAGAATGCCTCACTTCCCATCTTTCCCGATATTTGGTCATGGATATATGCATATGAAACATCACATTAGGCATACCTTAGATGCTCCGGAGTTAGAGCAATGCCCCATTCTTGGTTTATTTCGAATTTAACTGCAACCTGCTCGCCATTTGTCAGAAGGGATAATTATGAGATAAAATTGTTTTGAGGTTAATATGTTTGCAAAAAATAGATGGGAAATGCAATTTACCTTCTTCAAAGCTTCCATGTAGGAAATCTTTTCAATTGAAGATGATATCATTGATTCAAGACGATAGCTGCTAGATTTGTCGATACGTTTAGAAACAAATTTCATGTCTTCTGAACAATTTTGCAAAATCCATTTGCAGAGGAACTTGAAATATTCATCTGCACAGTTCATTGCATCCTGGAAGCCAGCAAAAGTTTATAAAATCAGTTCTGCTTCTGTTCAATCATAATAGACTATAGAAATGATGCCTTCAAATGATTTTCTAAGCACTAGTGTGTCATGAACCTGACAACAGGAGGAAACATGATTGCCATACCTCTAATTGTGAAAAAGCCATTTGAACCTCAACCATCCACATTTCTGATATTCGCTTTGCAGATTCCTTTCTATCCGCTCGAAATATAGGTCCGAATGAGAAAACATTTCCCAATGCACAAGCATAGCTCTCCAGATGGAGAAGACCAGAGACAGTAAGGTAAGTTTGTTGAGAGAAGAAATCTCCATAAAAGGAAGGTTTATCAGCCTTCATTGAAGGCCCTGATTTCAGTTTCTCTTTTGCTTCTAATTGTGATGCTAATTGGTTCGTTTTACGCAAATCTTGAATTGCAGAAGCCAGTGCCTCTCTATTGCTTTCACTTCTCTTTAGTTCTTCAACTAGATTACTTTTCTGTTTTACAGCAGCCTTGACAACTTCAAGGCTAACACCTCCTGTATCATTCTGTTTGCCATCTTTTCCCAAAACAGTTGTGACCTGAAACTTTTCGCTAAATCCTTCGCCATCTGTTGTTGTGATAATGGGCACCTGCACATAGAGAAACCCCTTGTCGTGGAAGAATGTCTGAGTCGCAAAAGTTAGGGCACTGCTGATTCTCGTAACAGATGCCACCTGCACAATATGAAAACATTTCAACTAATCATTTGAAACGGCTCAACTTTAGGCTATGTCACATTCTTGGTTGGGGCCTTGAATGCATATGATCCAATTATCATCATTCTAAGCAAATATAAGCATCACCATATGTTTCACCGCCTCTTGCAAGCACTATTGTAATGGTCAATTCACATATCATTTCCAGGTTCTACTTCAAGTATAACATTCACGAAGTAAGGTTAATTTCCAAATGAATACATGCTACTACATCTGTAAGTAAAATGTTATAACCAAACATGAAATGGCTTCAAGACGTGCAAAGTAGAAAAGTAGTGGTGGATGAAAAGCTTACCGTTGTTGTTCGAGGCCGGAAATGAGAACAGTCTCTCAACGCCTCCAATGGCAATCGTTTCTTTGATAAAGGATACCTGTCTTCTTCCACTTTCCCTATATGAAGTATTTGCTCTACTTTAAGCTCAATGCTATGTTTTGACTGCATTGATGGCTCCTTTAGTACACCTTCAACTAATATACAAGTTCCGATAGGCAGCAGCTGGCTGAGGGGAGCTATAGAGGAGTCCACCACAACCTGAGAATTTTTGAACAACAGTCAAAAGGTGACATAGAAAAGTACCCCTGATCACATCATGATTCATAGGGCAATGAGACAGTAGCTTAAGGCATATCTAGTGAAGGGAAATGAAACCCTCTAAATTCTAATGCTTCAGATTCTGAATCTAGAGGAAAAAGTGAAATTAGCATATATACCTGAAGACTTGCAACAGAAGAACCATCACTAACAAGCAAGTAAGCAACAGAAGGTCGAGGTGGCTCAGGAATTGCTGGTTCCGGCTTCTCACGAACAGGATGACTGCTACCACCCCCTCCAAAAATCTTTGCTATTGATCTAAATATAGGTATTCTAGACTGAAAAATCTCCACACATCTCACATCTTTGTGCCCTGGAGACACATTACGCGCTTCACTAGCCTGCTGTTGTGGCTCCGGCACAGCTGGCTCTTTATTCACCTCCTTGGAAGACTTCACCCAACCACCAACCACAACTCTCTCATCCACAAATTCCCTCCATCTGTCACTTGGCTC
>Ga0325404_1002065_pt1 | contig 21398 bp, 21 predicted proteins | sample PopdelMetagenome_18_FD_205664 | JGI IMG/M metagenome (GOLD analysis project Ga0325404, IMG submission 205664) | Populus deltoides microbial communities from Bellville, Georgia, United States - Xylem-Control-R1 | ecosystem: Host-associated > Plants > Phyllosphere > Stem > Wood/Secondary xylem...
AAAACAGTTAATCCAATTGTTAAATAAAGCTCAAATTTTATAGGTGAATTCCTGATAGAAAATTGAGCTTGTGCTAAGCTTCCTTTCACACTCCAAGCCCGTTCGATCAATGCTCATATTCGCCAAATCTCACTCCAAAGGCCCTCAAAGTTTCAGTCCATATTTTATACTTCTTCCTTCCTAATTTTGGATTTTAGCTATATTATTTTTCCTGATTGGTTGTTTCCTAGTTATTTGAGGTATTTAAACCAATCTTTTCAGATTTCATGGCACTTTTGTTGAATAAACTATAGACTTTTACAGCTTTAGTTGTATTTTTGTCTAGCCATAGGGTTTTAGACGTGTGTTAATCTCAAACCCATAGCTTTCTCTGTCTCATTTAATAATTCTAATTTCACTTCTATTAACAAAATACTTGTAACATAACAGCAGATGATGAAACATGTCTATCTAATTTTTGATCTAATATTTTGATAATTTTTTAAAAAAAACTAAAAATAACAAAAAAAAATGAAAATTAAAAAAAATTATATTTTTAATATATTTGTATTGTTTTTATTATTTTCAATATCTTCTAAAAAAAATTTAAATTTTTAAAGATTTTTGAATGCATTCGATTTTTAACATGTTATTTTTAAAATTATTAATTGTTTTTATCAAAACTACATTGATATTACTCATTTATATATAAAAAAAAAATACAATGTTTTACTAAGTGTTTGGAAAAAAAAAAGGAAAAATTATTTTAATTTTTTAAACTTTAGGGCAAGGCCTAAACCTAAACCTATCTTCCCCAAAGCAGCCGGCGGCCCCCCCATTTGGCCAAAACAAAAAGCGTGTTTGGCAGTGTGGTTGCGGGTGCTTTTTAAATAACTTTTCGTGCCAAAATACATGTCAATGATGTTTTTTTATTTTTTAAAAATTATTTTTAACATCAGTACATCAAAAAGATTCAAAACATACAAATCATATTAAATTTAAAAAAAAAAATTTAAAATTTTTGGCTACGTTCCCGGTACCAAAGACAGCCGCAGCCCCCTCTCTTTTGGTCAAAAAAAAACCAGAGAGAACGAAGACCTGCTCTCTGCCGTGGCAGGCCCCCCCCCCCCCCCCATTTCCTCTCATCTTAACCAGAGCTTCCCTCCATCTCTCCAGCCGCTCACCTAAACCAAAAGTGGCTCTCCCTCTCACTGCCGTCACTGCCTCTTCCCTCAGGAGAGCTTTCCCTTCTCTCCACTAGGCTGCAGCCCCTCACCATAATCTCTCTCTCTCGGCCAAGGCCTCCCAAAACCAGAGCCCCTGACTCGGCCAGCCACGCACCAGGCCTTCTCCTTCTTAGCTTCTCTTCTCTCAGCCACCGAGAGCTCCGTCTTCCAGCCCGCAGCCAACAGATCTTTCCTCTTCAACCGGCGACAGACCCACGGTCTCCCTCTTCAGCCGCAGACGCCATTTCTCCTCCCCCCCGACTGGACAGCCACGCCCATCTCCACCGCGTCTTCAGCGGCCACGGACGACAGCCGCCAGATCTGAAGAAGGAGAAGATCGAGAACAAACCTACCACCTGAAGAAGGAGAAAACGGCAAACCGAGAGAAAACAGAAGTGAAACAGATCTAAACAAGGATTAAAATCGACTGGCTTGTGTGTTTTTCTTCTTTTGCAAGCGACGGTGGTCCTCACCGCCGGCAGGAAAGTGAAAAGGAGAAGAAGCTGAGCCGGATCCACCCGGTTTCCTGGATTTTTGGCGCTGGCGCTGGATTTATTAAAACTTCAAGAATTAATATTTTAAATTAGTTTATTTGAAGTATTGAGCGTAAGAGGTGAAATTAGTTTTGAATTCCTGACAATGAGTTTTTTTAGTAATCCTAAATCAAATACATTTTTTTCAAGATCTTAATTCAAGCAAAGAGCGAAAATTGTTCTCGATGCTGGTACGGGCGACAAACCACACCAAAAATTTGTAACACAGCTCTTCAACAAGAAAATAAGCAAGTATTATCCTCACCTTTCAGAAATTGTCCAAGCTTGGCTTTCTTCCTCCGAAAAGATGCCAAGATCCTTTGGTTTAAACGTGGTTTTACCATCAGCGCTCTATAAACATGTCAAACAATAGAATTTCCAAACTGTCATCATGAAACCATCTCATTTGACCCCTGATCATCACGAACTGATGATTAATTACCATTCATTAGTATTCTCACCTGTGAGAGCGCCGGTTTATTTGAAGATGGTTGTTGAGAGTCGCTCCTTGCCTTGGTGCTGTTAATATTTGTCCAAATCTTCATAGTATCAAATAACGAAAGGAGTTCTGAATTTAATACTCAACTATTAAAAAGTAAATTAATATTATGAAACATGTTTTGCTCTATTGTTGATCAAGTTGAAAGTGTAACTTGAACTTTTTTTTTTTATTAACATAAATGTCTGAGAGCGAATTTATACATACTACTCTTATAAATTTTAAAATTAACAATTAGATAGGTCTGCAGTGATCCGAAAATTTTAAATTCATATAAATTTTTTTTTTTTTTTGATTCACGTGGGGTGTCTGGGCCAGCTTACGCGCACCACGACTATTCCCCACGGCCCACTGGACATCCTGCAAGCCCAAGAGCAGGTAAGGCACCGCGGGGGTGACAGGCGTGCACATAGAGGGTCGAACCCGGGAGGGAGGGCAGAACAAGTCCACGATGGACCACAGCAGTTAAACCCTCATGTGCTGGGTACACATGAGGGCTCGAACCAGGGCACTCAGGCAGTGCAAAGCCTGCCAAGGCCACTGAGCTACAAGCCCCCTGTGTTAAATTCATATAAATTTTAGTTATTAAGGTAATGGTCTCACTGGAAGTTCAGACGATATCTAAATTTGGACCAACCCCACGATGAGCAGATTAAAGTCATACAAATTAAAGTGTTTAATTTTTTATTGGCCGGGCTAATAAATTAGTGAATTTTGTGAATCACCTCTCCATATTGAAAAAAAAGAGAGAGAGAGAAAGAACGAAGGAATATGGAGAACAAAAATAAAAGCGAGAAATTTTTGGAGATATTAATTTTTGTGATTTCATTTTTATTTTCACAAATCTGTAACATCACAATAGATCAACCTTTTTTCTTTTTATCCCTTTAAATACTAAATTTTCACGTCGCCCTTATATGGCTGGCTGACCTTTCGACATAGAAAAGAATAATGGACCTCATGCCACTTTCCATGTGCAGATCATATACCAAAAATAAACTGATTAATAAACGGTGTTGAAACTACTGCAAACAAGCATGCTCATAGAAAGTATAGCTAATAAAAAAGATGGAAGCATATTCTTACCCACTCTAAAAATCTTCTGTAAGGGACTTTCTATCTTAGAGGAGAAGCTGGAAAACACTGATCCTTTTGATGAAGCATAAAGTTAAGGTAAGAAGTACTGTTGTTCTTTGATAAAGCAGGCCAATATCTTGAGGTTTAACCCTTTTTTCAATGTTTTATTTTGTTTCAGTTTACCCTATGAGACTTGAAATTAATGAGTCCATTTTCATTCCCTAAGGTTTCAATCCCAGAAAGAAAACATTTAGTCCTAAGATTTGACAGAAAGAAAGTTTTATCAAATAATTTGACGAGAATTAATATTTTATTTTCAGTTATATATCAAAATAAGATTAATTATATGCAAAGAGAAGTTTAATTATTTGAACTGCATCTTGAGGTCACCGAGAAAATAAAGAGATAAATATAAATTAAACCATTTGTTCATAAAGGAAGGCGCATGTTCTCACCCTTTAAACCCTCCCCCGAAGAGATTTTTCAACTTGGAGAGGTCGGTAAACGATGATCTTGTACCTTTAGCACCCTTTGAAACATGCAAAACAAGGAAAAAAAAAATCCAAATTGTCATATCATTTAAACATTTCATTTGCTCCCCTGATCATTACGAACTGATACCGTAGAAGAAATAGTATTCTGACCTTTGGAGACGATGCTTTGGAAGGCCCTTGGCTAGAACTCTTGGAAGGAAAACTCTTGATGATCTGGATGCTAAGGAGTTTTCAAGGAACTAGCTAGGTGGTACAAAGTTCAAACAATGATGGGAGCGATGTTGTTTGTGAGTATCTATAATTAATTTCCAATCCAATCCATATATGGTCCATAAATTCACCTCGCTGTTTTAGAATCTCTCTCCTTCCTTAAAAAAAAATAATCTACTTCTAGTATTTTCCTATGATAAAAATCTTTCCTGATCAACTTTCGGTTATGAAATCTAAACTTGTGTTCAATATTAGTGTTTTGACGAGACCGTCCACATATTAAATTATGCATTTAAAAAATTAAAAATGTTTTCATACCACCCCTTCATAAGATTCTAATATTTAAATAATAATAATAATAATAATAATAATAATAGGATGCATGTATAATAGATTAAGAGGTTTCTATGGAGGAGGGTGCTTGGCAATGAAATAAAAACGGTGTTTGTTTAAAATTTAAAAATATATAATCTTTTTTTTTTCACCCCTAGATAAGAAAAACTAATAATCTAGGAAATACAAAGAATTATATTCAAAATAAACTTCATATTTTGATGAATATAATTCATATTTTAATGAAAGATGGGATGGGTTTTTTAGCATATTTAATAATTTCTCACGTAAGTTTTAAAAGATTTATGGATATCGGTGCTGTTGAAAGAACCACATCCTAGTCTAGTTGAAGTTTTTTTATTAAAGGGCTTGCATAATTAATAGTCATCTCTTCTATATATATACAAAAGAAAAATTTATTGTGCAACATAGTAATTATTATGTGGGCACTATGCAAGATAAATATATACAAAGAAAATATAATATTTTCTATATTACAACACATTCCATAATACAAATAGGTTAATCACATGAAGTTTTGACCGCAAATAAGCAAAAATAAAATGGAGAAGCTGTTTACTAAAAACATCAACTAATTCATCTTTGAAAGATATAAAGATAATTTGTATTTTTTTTAGTAACTTTATCATGAACAAAATAATAATCAATCTCAATATACTTTACATGTATATGAGAAATAGAATTAACTATAAATACATAACATTTAAATTGTCAAAAAAAATAATGATAACAGAACTGCAAGATAAATATAAATTTATTAAAAGATAATAAAGTCAAAAACATCAATAATATCATTAATCAATACTTTATAATCTGCTTCAATAGAGTAGCAAGTAGCAATACATTTCTCGCTAAATTTTCATAAAATGGAAGTGGTACCAAAAACAAATATAATATAGTCATCTGTAGACTTTCAATTATTGATGCTCCCTGTCCAGTCAACACCAGTAAAACAATGAAGTGGTAACAAGGAGCCACGAGTAAGATAAAAATAGAAGGAAGACGTGCCTTTCATGCATCGCAATATACATTTGACAGCAGCCTAATGTTCTAGTGTTTTCAATAAAAGCATGCGCAGAACCAATAATTTATTGAAAACGAGTGGGTCCAAGAATAGCTGACTATTCGGGAGGCCACTCTTGAAGACAGAAGTCAGTGCATCAAGAGGAGGCTTGCACGATGACATGCCACACAACTCCGGGATTGTGAATGAAAATAATAATAAACAAAGACTAACAACGAAGTCAAGCTATTAATGGAAATTTCGAAGAAAGAACTGTACATGTGTATCCTTGAAAAGACATGATATGTCAATTGTTAGCGATCATGTTACTAATTAATTAATTAATAAACCTCTATTTTATCTTGCTTTAGTACGCTTTTTTTTCCCGGGGGGGCGGAAGGGGACCGGTTTTAAAGTCATCAATCCTTTTCTAAAGCTTTAACGTCGCAGAATTTTTCAGGATAAAATAATATAAAAAAATTGAAGTAAACTGAAAACAAAAAACCTCTTATAAAAGGATAAAAAAAATTAGAAACAAAAAAAAATAAAGATTAAAATTAAAACACTAAAAAAAAGTTACACTAGCAACAAACTACCATATTTTTGTTATCATGCTCCGCACCGAGATAAAGAAGATGCAATGATGCTTTCAACAACATGATGAAAGATAATCATTGCTGACTAAAAAGCGTGAGCACCTATACCAAGATTATTAAAATCACGATTTTGACACGGCATAGAAAGTACAAAACAAACTCGGATCGTAAAATCATAAAATCATAAGAAATTTTAAAATACATCAAAAAAAATTCAGGTTTCAAATAAAAATTCATAATACCTTAAAATACATGCTTCAAATAAAAATCCATACATAGTTCAAGTACTTTAAAATACATGCTTCAAATAAAAATCTATACATAGTTCAAGCACCTTAAAATGCATGGTTCAAATAAAAATTCATAAATAATTTAAATAACTTTTCATTAGCTAATAATTAACAAATTTAAACCAAATAATCTGCCGTGTGTCATGTAAACTAAAACTAGCTTCATTGCCTTCATCTTCCTCATTATTCCTCAGACATTAATCAATATCATTAGCATCAAGAGGATTATTAGTATCACTACTAGTACAAACACCAATATTATGAGCATTAGTGTTGCTACTAATACCAACACCAATATCATCAATTTGAATCCCCAAAACATCTTCAGTACCATGACTCTCCATTTTAGCATTATTAGGAATTTCTTCTTCATCACTTTAATCTTCATTACCATTTTGTCTTCGTGTTGCACTATCATTAACACCAAACAAATCAATGTTTGAATGTTTTTCTCCCTCGGTTATCCAATCATCATCAGATGAAAGATCATCTTCTACACCAAAATCATCAGCTTGCTTTTTGACTTGATTATTATTCAATTTCAGATTGCACATTACAAATACCAAGTCATTCATTTTTCTCTAGTGCAAACGATTTCTTCGTTTTGTATGAACCTAAATAAACAATTCAAATTGATAAGATTTTTATCAAATATTTCAACATTTAAAATAAAAAAATAAAAAAAACTTATCATTTCAAATGCACTCCAGTTACGCCCACATCCAGATGAAGTACAAGTCAAACTTAGAACTCGGATTGCAAACCTTTGTAATTCTGGACATTCATCCCCATAAGAATCCCGCCATTGAGCTGGAGTTTTTTTTTTTTTATCTCTAGCTGTCTTGATAGCCTCAATGCCAAATAACCCTTTTGCATCCTTGAATGATTCAAGTTGCAAGTCAATTTTGCACCTTTTACTTGCATTAGGCACCATCCTTTCTAAGCATTGATATAATCCAATTTTAATGTTGGCATTAACCTTAAAATTAGGATTATAATGATAATGAGGATTCAAATGATAAGCTGCTACATGTAAGGGTATGTGGAGTTGAAGTTCCCATCTTACATCAACAATATTCCATATAGGTGTGTGTGTGTGTGTGTGTGTGTGTGTGTGTGTGTGTGTGTGTGTGTGTATAATATCAGTACTTTATATATGACATTCATATTAATAAATGACAATATTTGAAATAAAAATTAGAAAGATATATATCTTTTTTTCACACAACCAAAATTCACTTGTATCTTCTCTTTTGCTTCATCCATTGCTTTATATATAAAACCCATAGCTGGTTTCTCATCTGAATCAACTAATCAAAGAACTTTAATTAGAGGATACGCTGCCTTAATACATATAGTGACATAATGTCAAAACCTGCTGTCCAAAACACAATTTTGAATTCGTTTCCCTTATATTCTTGTAAACCTACAAGAACTCCACTGTTTGGAAGTAAACATAGTCATCAGCTGCATTTCATGATCATTCAAAAATCCCAGAGTCAAATATGTAGTTGCAAACCGAGTGGCAACAGGTCGAATCAATTCCCTTCCATTCGTTAAGTGCCTTAGCATGGAAATAAGAATAGTTCTTGAATAAATATATGAGGTGATTTTCCTCCCCTTGGCAATAGTTACTTGATGAATCTCTAACTTCTTCTCAAAATCTTCTAATATCAAGTCAATACAATGGGTAGCACATGGTGTCCAAAACAAACTCTTTCTTTTTTTCATCAATAATTGTCCCGATGCCTTATAATTTGCAGCATTATTGGTGACTACTTGGACAACATTTTCCTCTTCAATCCTCTCCACAATGGCATCTAACATTTCAAATACCTTATTAGCAGTCTTGGACATATTAGAGGTATCCACTGATGACAAAAAAAATTATCCCTTTAGGACTATTAACCAAAAAGTTACAAATACAACATCTTTTTTTATCTGTCCATCCATCAGACATTATTGAACAACCTGTTTTTTTTCCATTCTAGCTTGTACTCCTCAAGCAATGTCATTATTTGATCCATCTCCTGCTTCAAATACTTCTATCTAATATCATGGTAGGATGGAGGCTTGAAACCTGGCCCATGCTTTGCAACCAATTCAAGTGCCTTTACAAACTCAGGGTTTTTTACATAATTAAATGGAATTGCACTAGTGTAAAAAAAACCTTACAATTTGTCGACATGCTTCTTCTCTAATATCTTTTTTTAGCAATTAATTTAGGGTTGTTTGTGTACTTCGACTCCTACTAACTACTCTCTTTCCTTTGTCCTTGGAGCTAATTTCTTTTATTTCATCATCATCATTTGCACTATATTGATGGGCCTTTCTTTTCTTTTCATTTGCTTCTAGATTTTTCACCAAAACACCAAAAATCATTTGCTTAATATTTTCTGGAACTTGCTGACATGGCTCAACATCCTTACGAGTGCAAGCCAAATGTTGTTTGAAACGAAAAGTACCTCCACTGATAATTTTTTGACAATACTTGCACTGAACTTTTCTAGAATTCTTATCAATATCTATACCATGTTGCCATCCCATATCAAGTCTATTACCAGAAGAATTTTTTCTAGATGCCATAAGTTCAAGTGTTCAACAATTCAAGAATCAACTCAAATCAGCCCTGTAATCAATCCAAATATTTTATGATTGTAATTAATGTTTTGTTATACATAACAATCCACAAAATTAATTTAGTCCTATAATACTGAAATGGGATTCAATTCAATCAAATTCAATAATTTTTAGTCTAATTTTCACCCTATTAATTCAATCCAATTAATTCAGTCCTATAATACTGAAATGACATTAAATTCAGTCCAATTCAACATTTTTCAGTCCAATTTTCACCTCATTAATTTAATTTAATTCATTCCAATTAATTCAGTTCTATAATACTGAAATGGCATTCAATTTAGTCCAATTCAACAGTTTTCAGTTCAATTTTCACCCGAGTAATGTTTATTCCAATTCAGTCAAGATTATAGTATATACTGTGGCATTCAATTCAACAATTTTCTCACCCAATCAATTCCATTCAATTCAACATTATACATATACAAATTACAGGACCGGGCAAAATGAATTACAGGGTAACAGACTAACTGATCACTGGACAATTAACACTTAACAGGGCAAAATACAAATCTATTACAGGGGCAAAATCTACTACTGCAGTGATGATGATGAAGGCAAAATGAACTTACGGTGTCACCTGCTGCTGTTGAAGATGATGATGATGAGCTGAACGGTTGCTAGTGAAGAGGTCCGATGTCGCCTGCTGCTGTTGAAGATGGGAAAGAAAGGAGATCATTGCCGGCATGCCGCTGTTAATGAAGATTGCAGAGGAAGCTTGAAGCCATGAGCTGTTGAGGAGATCGTCGTTGGCTCGTCGCTATTAAAATCGCGATAAATAGAAAAGGAAGTCATGACCGTGAGCACTGAGGAAAGAGAAGGAGTGAAGACTGGAGTCACTGGATCGTGAGCACTGTCACTGACCACTTTTGTGGAAGATGGAGATCGTTGTCACCGCTTTTGTGGTTGCCGATTAGGGATTTGTTCGGTTGAAAAGAGTATTTTATGCGTTGTGATTTGTGAAGATTGAAGACAGTGAATTAATTCCCTGAAGTGAAGAGAGTCGCGTGAGTCCGTGACTATGCAAGAAACATCCAATAGGCGCCTGACAGCTGGACATGAGGGGGGGAATTTTGTTTCAGCACCTCATTTTGGCACAATTGCAAAATCGGTTCTGAAATCGTGATTTTGCGCGATTTCATTTGATTTTTGCGATTTCACTTGATTTTACCCATTTTTGATTTTTTCAAGCGATTTAACATGTAAAGCATGTTTTGACTCGTAAAATCATACGATTTTACGAGTCAAAACGTGATTTTAACAATCTTGACCTATACTTTATGTACCAATAATTTTTAAATTTAAATATTAATTTATAAAGTAAAAAAACCAAATTACCCCATGGTTATGAAATTATATATAAAAAAACACCTATATGAAAGTAAAAAAATACCCCAGCATGCATGGCTTATTTTTTTTTTAATTTCAAGAGTGAAGATGTAATTTTAATATATTTAATAAGTAAAAAGAAAATAAAATTTTTTGATTTTTTATATTTATTATAATAAAAATAAAATTATTTAACATTAAAGTCAACTTTTTTGGTTTATGAATCGATTCAAAAATCTGTGGGGCCAGGTTATAAAGTGATCAATTATTTGCTAAAGCTGTAACGTCGCAGAATTTATTAGGATCCAAAAATCTGTGGGGCCAGGTTATAAAGTGATCAATTATTTGCTAAAGCTGTAACGTCTCAGAATTTATTAGGATCCAAAAATCTGTGGGGCCAGGTTATAAAGTGATCCTTTTCTAAAGCTGTAACGTCGCAGAATTTACCAGGATCCAAAAATCCGTGGGGCCAGGAGAGGAAAGTAAGCCAGAGGCGCAGGACGCGAGCCTAACGATTCGACATTGTGAATGATAGGCTGAGGGAGGTAAGTTTGATCATCGAGAAGCACACGCCAACTAAAAATCACGAGCATATGTGGTGTAGTGTATACACGAATAACTTTTAAATTTAAATATTAATTTATCAAGAAAAAAACCAAATTATTCCCAGTAATTATGAAATTAACCAAAAAAAAGCTATGTGGTGTAGTCCTCTAAAATATTGCTTGTTTTTGTTTACTTAATGTATTCAATGAAGAGTTTGCTGGAACCAAGAACGTCCCATTACGAGTTCGCTCCTAATTATTAAAGCAATTGCAGAGGTACTTTAAGGTAGACAAAAATGAAAATAGAGAGGACATATAAAACTGTAGCCAAGGATGTCTACCTAGCAGCCTTGGAAGAAGACTGGGAGAGGATGATTTATGCTTGCAGTAAAAGCAGTGAGATGTACGTGATGTCTCCAGTAACGGTTTCGGAAGATACTCCATTGCACCTGGCAGTGTATAGCAAAAAGGTTATGCCGCTTAAAGCTCTACTTGATATTGCCGATAAAAATCCAACGCTCGGGAATCCCTGTACAAAAGAGAACGCGTATGGAAATACAGTTCTTCATGAAGCAGTTTTTGCTGGAAATATGGAAGCAGTAGAGCACTTACTCCAGTTTACCCCTAAAGAACAGGGTGAATACGATCCTTCAAGTCAACTTCAGACTAAAAACGCGCTTGGGGAGACTCCATTGTATAGAGCTGCTGCATGTGGTAAGAAAAAAATAGTGGAGCATTTAGCTAGAAAAATGGGCCTAATCCCAGAGGGAAAACTGCCAGAGGATCACCGCGAGAGAGAAGATTCAAAGCCGATTCTTCATGCTGCCATCCAAGGACACCACTTTGGTTTTGTTCTTAATCCTTTTATTCTCTTTCAAACGAGACTCTTAAGACATCTAGCACACACACTCATCCCCAAACACTTTAGGTACAACTTAAATCTACAATTTATTAGGAAAAAAAGAAAGTAAAATGACATTATACTTTCTAATGCAGACACTGCTCTGACTTTGCTGAACCTGGATCCATCACTTTATAAAATGAAGGACGATCGGGGAATGACCTGTCTTCATGTCCTTGCTGGGATGCCTAGTGTTTTCAAGAGTGGATATGCACTGCGCCAAATTACCATTACGAACTTGATCTACTGTTGTATGTTTGATGCAACCTTTTTTCTTCTGTTTATTTATTTATATGATCAGCGTTCATAAGCTAACCCCAGCTCGAACATCTGCTCTCAAGGCAAGCTGTTTCAACGGCTGATTAAACACTGCTTTTCGAGTTTTAATTTTTTTTTCTTGGAGAATGTTAAATTGCTTACACTACTTTAAATCCCAGAAGGTTTGATTTGACTTAAGTTGTGAGTTTTTCGCAGGCCTTTCCGCCGCAAAGGGTGATGGCGACCAGAGCCGTAGTAAAAAAGGTACTGAAGATTCAAACTATTTTGCCATCTTGGACAACCTAACTATTAAATTGATAATAATAATTTTGCACTGATGATGCTCCCTGGTTCTTGTGGTTTTAAAATCGAGCAAGTATAAACAACAACCACACTGCTCATGCAACAAATCCTCAGTAAATGCCGACAGCAATTCGTCGAGGGACGAAATTTCCTGCTGCCAAGCAAGAAATATCATCGGCCTTATACTTAAGGATTGGGAGGTAGACCGCACGAGCTGGCCTGATGGATTGGTCCGGTCTCGAGCTTGGGTTTAGCGTTTCCCTATGGGGCTAGTACTATGCACCCGAATATAACTAAAATAAGAACTACCCTATAATCTTTCTAACAAGCATTTGAAAATGTTGACATTGTTGGGGATTCCGACCGGTGATGTACTGATATTTGCTCATAGGAAGTCAAGCACACTGATACAATATTTAACATGGTTCGGTAAATCACCTATATCCACTGGAAAGTCAATATTATTAGAGATAAAGAAATGATACAAAACAAATACATGGAGGAGGAGTATTACACCCACTCACACTCAACTCCCAGCTCACATACACTGTTGCACATTGTAGCAAGGCTGCTGCCCTTGGCAGCCTCTCTTTCTCTCTAATTCTCACATGTTGCACTCTCACAACTCTCTCACTCTCTCATTTTTGCTCTCAAACAATGCCTCTATTTATAGGCAATTCATGGCAGACAAGAGGTCATAAATCATTGCACAAATTATGGCACTAATGGTGGCAACACATGGGTTGCACCATTTTTATCAATGGTGGTGCAACTATCATTATAGCCTTTTGACAATGATAACCCTACTATTTAGGGTAGGCTGCAAAAGTGTTGCTCATTAATGACAATATCCCAACAGACATTAATCCTTTCAAGAACACATTCGTGTGCTTGGGAAATTGTTGAAAGGATAGGAGAGAAGCTAGCCTACTGCATGATCACAGTATGGATAGAACATTAGAAAAAATCTTTTTTAAAATTTTTTTAAAAAAAACACAAACCTTTTCTCCTTTCTGAGTGTCACTTGAACTGAGGGAGTACTCTTGACCTCGCCGACTTGGGAAGTTTTCCTTGTCTAAATGGGTTTCCTAGTTTCAAAAGAGAAAATATTAAAATTTTCTAATCCGATTAGACTAAAAGAAAATGGATCTTGTTATGGTTATATTTGTAAAGATCCGAGTTGCCGAGCTAAAAAGGCTCCATTCTTTTTTTTCTAGACCTGGGAATTTTAGCCTTTTCTCTTCCTCTTCTATGATGTGATAATTTCACGGCCATATATCTCACTATGAATCCAGCTTTTCGAGCTAAAATGATTTTCCCTTTTTCCGTGATATGGTCACTCGTATAGAGCTCTAGGATCAGTTTATATCATTTGATGATCAAATTGTTGATGTGCTTGTAGTAATATAAAGAACAACCTTTTGTTTTTTTTTTTCTGATGAAGGGGAAAAGAATAATGAACTAAGTCCACGATGGAAAGAACAAAAAAGAAAGAACACAGAACTTAGTTTTTAAGTATAAAGAACAAAGAGCATAATTGAGTTCGTTTGTTATTGCCATCCCAAGTCTTTTATTTATAGAAAAAAACAAAACAACCATTACAGAATTTCAAGGAAGAACAAACACAAGAGACGTACAAGCCATCTTCTCCTTTATTTAAGGAGATGTTTACAAGCTAGTTTAATCCTAGATAAACTTAACAAAAGAATTCAAAAACATATCCTAATCTAGATAATGATCTCAGGTAATAATTAGATAACCATGCAGTAGATTACTGCTAAGTAATCCTGTTCTAGCTTAGGTACCAAACTTCAACACTCCTCCTTGGTTCCAAAGCTAGTCATTCCAATTCTTGCCCTCAAATCTTCAAACCTGGTTTTAGCCAACGATTTGGTAAAAATATCTGCTAGTTGATCTTCAGAAGTGCAGTAGCATAGTTCCAGTTCCCCTTCTTGCTGAAATTGCCTGATTGCATGAAATTTGATCTTCATGTGCTTGGTTCTGTCATGAAAGACAGAATTTTTAGAAATGGCTATAGCTGACGTGTTGTCACAAAACAATGTTGTGGGATTTTGTTGATTGCAGTCTAAATCACTTAGCATCTTCCTTAGCCATATTAGTTGTTTTGCTGCCACATAAGCATCTATGTATTCAGCCTCTACTGTAGAATGTGCCACCACCAATTGCTTCTTTGAATTCCAACAAAACACACTCTTTCCCACAGCAAAGCAGTAGCCTGAAGTAATCATCATTCCTTCATCACTTCCTCCTAGTCACTGTTTGAAAATCTAACAAGATTGATTGAGCTGGATTTCACAAAGTGTATGCCAAAACCTGCAGTCCCTCTCAAATATCTTAATACTCTTTTAGCTACCACAAAATGGTTTTGACTTGGCTCTTGCATGAACCTGGAAAGCTAATTCACAGCAAATTGAATGTCAGGACGTGAGGCTGTTAAATACAGCAAACTCCCAATTAGACTCCTGTAAACTTTCCCATTAGCTTTTGGTGCTCCATCCTCTTTCATTAGCTTCTACCCCTGTATCATAGGTGTGCTTACTGGCTTGCATTTACTCATTGCAAAATTGTCCAGTATTTTCAAGGAAAAACGTTTTTGAAAAAGAAAGTAACCTTGATTAGATTGAGTTACTTCCATTCCTAAAAAATATATCAACAAACCAAGTTCATTCATCTCAAACATATCTTTCATATTGGTTTTAAATTCCTCTACAAGCTGCTCCTTATCCCCTGTGATTAGCAAATCATCACCATAAACTGATACAATGAGTTTATGTCCATCAGCATGATTCACATATAAAGTCACCTCATTCATGCTCCTATTAAATCCTAAGCTTAAAAGATGATTATCCAACCTGTTGTACCAAGCTGTAGGAGCTTGTTTCAGTCCATACAATGCCTTCTTCAGTAAATATACTTTGTTTGTTGAATTTGATTTTTCAAAACCAGCAGGTTGTTCAACATAAATCTCCTCATTTAGCACACCATTCAAAAATACAGATTTAACATCCAACTAAAATATATACTAACTGTTTTGTGCTGCCAGAGCAAGTAGGAGCTTTATTGTTTCATGTCTGGAAACTTGAGCAAAAGTTTCTGTGAAGTCGATCCTTGCCTCTTATGAATATCCTTTCACTACAAGTCTGGCTTTATACTTGTTGATCTTACCATCTGCATTTAATTTTATTTTGAAAATCCATTTCACTCCAATTACCTTCTTGTGAGTTGGTTTGTCAACTAGCATCCATGTTTGATTCTTGTCTATCATTGCCAACTCCTCCTTCATTGCTGCTATCCAAACTTGAGAGTTCATGGCTTCTTCAACATCTATAGGTTCTGCCTCAGCTACATTGCACCTGCTATAAATATCTGATAGAGATCTTGTTCCCTTTACTAGTTGATCATCAATATTCTCTGCAGCATCCGTTTGTTGATCAATCATTTTTGCAGCATCCAACTCATCTTGTTGCATCTGTTTTGATCATTCACCTGATGAATTTTTCCAGTCCTAAGTAGCATTTTCTACAACTTTGACATCTCTAGCAACCACAACTTTGTTAAAATTCAGATTATAAATTTTATAAGCCTTAGATGTTGTACTACAGCCTATAAGAATCCCTATATTAGCCTTTTGATCAAGTTTTCTTCTTCTAACTTCAGGTTTCAAAACATAACAAATACTGCCAAACACCTTTAAATTATCAATACTGGGTTTAAAACCATACCAGAGTTCATAAGGAGTTTTATCTCCTAAAACTCTTGAAGCCATTCGGTTTATAAGATATGAAGCTGTGTTTACTGCTTCTGCCCAAAAATTCAATGGCAGCTTCTTCTCATATAGCAAACATCTTGCCATCTCCATCAATGTTCTGTTTCTTCTTTCACTTACACCATTCTGTTGTGGTGTGTACGGAACAGTCAGCTGGTGTTTGATCCCTTCTTTAGCCAGGTACGCTTCAAATTGTCGAGAGGTATACTCTCCTCCATTATGAGATCTCAATATCTTCAATTTATTTCCTATTTCTAGTTCAACTGCTGCCTTAAACTTGACAAACTCAGCAAACACATCAGATTTGGATTTTAGAAAATAAACCCAACATTACCTACTAAAATCATCAATAAAGAGAAGAAAATACTTTGAACCATTTAATGATTCATTGTGCATAGGTCCACATACATCTGTGTGTACAAGCTGGAGTTTTGATAATGCCCTATATGCATTGTCAGGAAAAACAGCTCTAGTTTGTTTTCCCAACTGACAAGCTTCACAAATAATATGCTATTCTTGAATATCTCGTAACCCGTGAGTCATCTGCTGGTCAGCCATTCTCTTTAGAGTTGTTTAGTTGAAGTGTCCCAACCGTTTGTACCAAAGAACAGATTCATTGTTCTCATAAGTATTAGCATTCAAACAGACTTCATTCCGATTAACATTAAAACTTTGGTTCATCATTTTTGCAGAAAGAAAAAGTACTCTGTTTTTATCTTTAATGTCACACATTCCATCATTAAAGAATATTGAATAACCAGATTCAATCAATTATCCCACACTAACTAGATTCTGGTTGATCTTAGGCACATAAAGAACATTTTTAAAAAAATTTGTACCTAATAGTGTTTCTACTTCAATTGCTCCTTTTCCTTCAACCTTCACAAAGTCTCCATTGCCAATTCTGACTTTAGATAGGTAGCTTTTATCCAAGTCTCTGAATAAGCTTAAGTCTGCTGTCATATGGTTAGTGCAGTCACTATCAATGAGCCATGATGAGTCCTTTGCCTCTGCTGAGTTACACATGTCTTATATTGTGACCATGAATAAAAGATCTTATTTGACTTCTGAACAATCGACTACTTGAGCTTGTTGTTCAATTTCTGTTTTATTTTTGCAGAATCTTTAGATGTGACCAAATTGCTTGCAATTTCGGCATTGAGCATTCTTGAGCTAATACCAGGCTTCAAGATGATTAGTTTTCTGACAGTATTTGCAAGCAGGAAAATGCTATTTCTTCTCTTTCCCTCTAATGAAGTTGTTATTATTGTTCTGTTGCCAGGTAGTAGATTTCCAGCCTCTCCCTTTTTCTCTTTTTCCTTCTTGATTATTTCTGAAAATATTCTTAGCCCGACTCTTCTCCTTGTAAACTGCAACAAGAGCTCCTTCACTTGATCCTTCTTGTCTGTAAGCTTGCCTTTACTCCACAGCTTGCAATGCATTTACCATTTCTTGCAGGCTCATTTCAGAAAAATCTTTAAAATCTTCTAAAGAACAAATTTTATGTTCAAATTTTTCTAGCAGACTTACCAGGACTTTCTCTACAATTCTTGAGTCTGGAAAATCTTCTCCCAAAAGTCTCACGTGATTCACAAGTTTTGAAATTTGAGAAGAGAAATCTTTGATGGTTTCAGTTTCTTTCATCTTCAGACCTTCGAATTGTCTTCTCAGATTCAAAATCTGCATCCTTCTTGACTTCTCATCACCATGGAATTCTGCTTTTAATTTATCCCATGTTTCTTTGGCTGATTTGCACGCCATAATCCTTGTGAAGATGTCTTCACTTACAGCATTATGAAGACAAGAAAGAGCTTTGAATCTTTTTGCCTTTTCTTCATTGAAAAACTTCATCTGTGTAATTGTGGGATTGTTAATTAGAGGAGTAGGTTGCCTATCACTTTCCACTATCTCCCATAAATCAACAGCTTTGAGATAGGTTTCTATTTTTACAGCCCACACACCAAAATTCTGCCCTGTAAACAATGGTGTTTTTGGTGAAAAATTTGCAGAATTCATTAAAAAAAAACTCACTTATTCTCTCGTGTTTTCACTCACCAACCTTCAAAGCAGAAAGCTTTGATTTATCCTCACTGTACTCTCGTGTTTCTCACTCACAAAACCCCTTCAAAGATCAAAATGCTCTAATACCAATTATAGTAATATAAAGAACAACCTATTGTTTTTTTTTTTTCTGATGAAGGGGAAAAGAACAATGAACTAAGTCCATGATGGAAAGAACAAAAAAGAAAAAAACACAGAACTTAGCATTTAAGTATAAAGAACAAAGAGCAGAATTGAGTTCGTTTGTTACTGCCATCCCAAGTCTTTTATTTATAGAAAAAAAGAAAACAACCATTACAGAATTTCAAGGAAGAACAAACACAGGAGACGTACCAGCCATCTTCTTTTTTATTTAAGGAGATGTTTACAAGCTAGTTTAATCCCAGATAAACTTAACAAAAAAATTTAAAAACATATCTTAATCTAGATAATGATCTCAGGTAACAACTAGATAATCATGCAGTAGATTACTGCTAAGTAATCCTGTTCTAGCTTAGGTATTAAACTTCAACAATGCTTACCATACCTCATTCATCTACGCGCTCTGCATTCCGTCGATCTTATTTGAATGTTGGTTCTCCATATTCAACTTGCAAAGGCATGTTGAGGAATAAAACCATCTAACAGAATAGGAGAAGCCAGAACGGAAATCCTTTAGTGATACATACATATATACATGCATGCATGCATGCACACATACATATAGGAAGCAACAGTCAGCAGCTGCTGTGTGAACTATTTTTCCGCAGCCTTCTATCGGGGAAACTCTGGGAAAGTGACACAGGAGTCGAAATTCGAACACTTCTCACCAAAGTTGAACTTTTGTATATTTTCCGATATACTCCTCTGTTCATATTTGCAGAAAATTCATTATAGTTAGCTCTCTCTGTGTGTATCTCACATATGAAGAAACATGATAGGATGGCCACTGGTGGAAAGAATCCGGAAAGAAAAGCACAAGCATGAATGTGCGTTGGAACTTGCCCAGGAGCTGATCAAAAAGAACAAGCTTAAATGGTGGCAATCTATCACAGTGAAGCCTACCAAAGTTAATATCAAGACCCCTGGTCAAGGAGAAAGAGGAGGACAAAGTGAAAGACAAGGAGGGGGAGGAATCCGAGGAGGAGGACGCGAAGGACAAGACGGAGCACGCGAAGGAGTTGACACAGGAAAAGGAGGGGGAGGAGGAGAGGTAGAAAATAATGAAAATGTTCAACCAAAGATAGAAGAAAATAGAAGACAAGAGAGGCCTCCTTCACCTCCAAACCCGTTGTTTATAGCAACTAGTAATGGAATACTAGAGATTGCTAAAGAGATACTTGCTAAATTTCCTCAGGCAATTGAGCTTGTTAATGATGACGGGCAGAACATATTGCATGTGGCCGTGATGAATCGACGGCGGGAGATATTCCGTCTTGTAAAGAAAAAGAACATACTAGTGACCAGGCTGAGTTCGAGCGTAGATAATAATGGCTTCACATTGTTGCACCAAGTTGCACACGTGAAGCACTACAGCGGAGGAACCAAGCCCGGCCCTGCTCTCCAGCTACAAGAAGAAATAAAATGGTTTAAGGTGAGCTAGCTCCTCTCAGTACAATCGTAACCCATGCCATATTTTTATGAAATGCAGTTCTTTATTTCAAGCTTTAAGTAATATCTGTTCGTTAATCACAGAGTTTTCAATTTGCCTATATTTCAATTTGATTCCAATGAAAGGGAAACCCATTTACCTATAATAAATGACTTTACCGACACTGATGAATTTGTTTCCATGTTCCCTGTCCGTGCAGCGAGTGCAGAGGGTGGTTCCACCTTCTCTGTCCGAACAGCGGGTACAGTGGGTGCTTCCGAATGACAAGAATTGCAAACTCATGACTGCATTCGAGCTCTTCCAAGAGGAGCATAAAGTTCAACTTAAGTTGGCTCAAGATTGGATCGAGAAAACCTCTCAGTCATGCTCAGCAGTAGCCGTTCTTTTGGCCACCGTTGTCTTTGCTGCCGCTTACACTATACCCGGAGGTTCTGACGATCGTGGCTTTCCCATTTTCCTTCACAACCGTTTCTTCATAGCTTTCACTGTCTTGGATGTTACCGCCTTAGCGAGCTCCTTGACCTCAGTTGTGATGTTCCTTTCTATCCTCACCACTCCTTTTGAATGCGAGAAATTCTATCACAATATTCCTCGGAAACTGATATGGGGCTTTACTTTGCTCTTCTTCTCAGTGATGACAACCATGCTTGCTTTTTCTTGCACTCTTCTTTTAGTCATACGCTTGAAGAAGCAATGGACCACAGGTCTGATGTCCATTGCCGCTTTCCTTCCCGTGTCAGTATTTGCTGGAATGCAGTTCCCTTTATATGTCGCCTTTATGACTACTGTGAAGGACTTCTATAAGGAAGTCGTGAAGTCTCTACCTTGGATCCACCTCCCTTTCAGGCAAGGGAAGGCCAGAAGAAGATGATTGGCATTTTGAAAAAGTACCTGTTTGCTTCAATATGTGTCTGGAGACCTACCATCGTCTTCAGTTAAGTATTTACTTGTTTTTTCCTTGTAACAAACCCTTCTTTGTGTGAGTCAGTGCCTCTGTCATTTTCTATTATGATCAGGACACTTAATGAAAAATAAAATATTTGTGATCCAATCTGAAGCAGGGCCGAATCATTCTGGCAATGAGAAATTCCATCATTGATTATCTTAATCACCATCATTATATATTTAAGGTTTTTTGGAAATTTCTCGGCAACCACCACTTAGTTTTTGTTTTGAGAGTTTTCGCACTACCAGAAATTCGCTAAATACCAACGGATTTACTGACGGAATAATTTCTGTCGGTATTTTGAGGTCGAAATTACCGACGGCCATTTTCCATCCGTAATTCAGTCGGTAAAAACCGACGAAAACTTTTCCGTCCGTAATTCAGTCGGTCAATACCGACGGAAATTTTCCGTCTGTGTTTTACCGACTGAATTACGGACGGAAAAGTTTCTGAATTTAAAAAAAGGCGGGTCGCTGACGTGGAGGTTTTGGCGGGTTATTTGTTTCCGACGGAATCGCCGACGGATTCAAAAACGACTGCACGTACAGTGCCCGTAAAGTGATGTGACCGGTTCGCCGTTTAAATTTCCGACGGACTTACCGAGGGATTTGAAATGGCAGATCCGTACGGTGACATGTCTATGTTTCCATCAGAATCACCGGCGTAATAACCGACGGATTTTCCGTCGGTAAAACCGTCGGCAAAAGTTAATATATGACAGCTCTGCCGACCCTCTCATCCCCTATTTCTCCTTCTTCTTCCTCATCCCAACTCTC
>Ga0325404_1002066_pt1 | contig 21397 bp, 15 predicted proteins | sample PopdelMetagenome_18_FD_205664 | JGI IMG/M metagenome (GOLD analysis project Ga0325404, IMG submission 205664) | Populus deltoides microbial communities from Bellville, Georgia, United States - Xylem-Control-R1 | ecosystem: Host-associated > Plants > Phyllosphere > Stem > Wood/Secondary xylem...
GTTTTCCTATGCATATTTCCTATGATTGTTGTTGATGATTGCTAGAGCGGACTCTAAGTTATTGTTGTGAACAATCTATTGCTAAGTTTAATATCAAAACCGGAGTTATGATATATGAACTTGTGAATCAACTAAGCTTGATAATTGTGGCGGAACTACGTTATTGAACTTAGGGAGAACATTTGAACAAAGTGACACAAGCTGCGGACAGCTTGTAAGTTAATCTTGATGAAGACTATGAAAAGCAATTAATCTCAAGCTAAAAAAGCAATATATGCTATAATGGTAAAGGTAGGGAACAATTAATAACTATAATTATAGAATAAAGTTGTCCAAAGTGTTTGATGCAACCATATTATTTGATAGTTTCACCCCCATTTAACTAGTATTTTGCCTATGTTTTATATATAAAATGCCTTGATATTCTTTGTTTTATGTTTTGAAGGCACTTTTGGATGAAAGATGCAAAAAAGAGTAAATTGGAAGTAATTGGCAGATTTGATGTTCAGTCGATGTTTTGTGCAGAGCGTGAGTTTTAGAGATCAAAATGAAGTGATTCCAGTGTTACACCAACATCTTAGGAGCTTGAACAAAATACATAAGTACCATAGCATTCGCCAAGTCATTATCTATTATACAACATGAAAAGAAGATGACATTAGCTTTAAAACATAAGCAACAAGAAATATATTATCATGAAACCACCCCCATTAAAGGGAGAATAGCCACCTGTTGTATAAGAAACAACACTAATAATACTTAAGGAAAACAATAATGTCGGCCTATAATCAATGAAAAGGCTTCAATAAATACCCTTATTCAAATAGAAGACCAACTAAACAAATAAAATTACATGATTATTGATGTTGATGGTTTCTTGGATGATTGTATGAAGGATAAAGGCTTGAAAACCCTTTTTATGATAATATATAATAGAAAAAAGAAGAATGACCAAAGTTATCAAACCTAATGTAATAGATAGGTGAACATATTGAGAATGATAAATTGGAAAAACCTTATAATACAAAAGTGAGCGGCCATGAAAGAGTCACATCAACTAACATGGTGTTCAGCTTACCATACTTCTTTGACTTACCATACTTCTTTGAAGCCGAGCCTAGCCAACTAATTTATTTGGACAGTGACTATGAAGACAATACAAAATAAAAGATAAAAGTTATTAAGGTTAATTAATCAAAGCTAGTGGTTAAACAAGAACGAGGACTCATATTTTCTAAGTCAACATTAGCTATGAGTCATCATTTAAAACCCATGTACATAAAAGTTAACTTCAATAATGTACTAATATAGGGAATCATAGTTGATAATGGTGTCTCACTCAATAGTATACCACAATCCTTAATCACTAAGGTTGACCATAACAAAGTTGATATGATCCCATCAGAAGTAGTTATGTTAGATTTTTTAAAAGGCTTAAAAGACACTACAAGGGTTTTTATAAGGAGACCCAACCATTGGGTAAATAACCTTCAATATAACTTTCTTTATAGTAGAAGTAAGGACAAGTTACAAGGCCTTATTTGGATGAGATTAGATACGCGTTAACATATGTGTGCCATCATGTTTGCATCAAGCTTTGATGTTTTGGTTACCAAATGAATCAACTGAATAATTCAAGTAAATGATAAATAATTTATGATTGATTCAAGGTTGGCAGACACATGGTTTTCCAATGATTACATTGATTCAGTATAATTCATAGGCATGTATAACATGGATTGCCTCATTGACTTCTTAGTTAGTAAAAAGATAGCATATATAGAGAGACTCATAATAGAATTGTTAGGCTACATAACCTACAATGGAAAGAAAATGAAAAAAAAAATAGAGGATTAAACAAGTTATTATGAGTTAACAACATGTTTTAAAGCTTTTGATGAACCTTATAGCTATATTGGCCAATAAAATAAAATTTGTTCAATATAATCATATCGAGATTATGAATTGATCATACCTAATATGGCAAGTCTTCCTCTAACACCACTAATGATTGATGATGGATAAGCTTAAGTTTAGGACATGTTAATTGAAGTAAACTTGAGAACTGAATACAACCTTAGATCAATTTTTATTGGTGCAAACATACCAGAAAAATGTTATAAAGAACTGGTAGCATTATTACACACTTATAAACATTGTTTTACTTAGGATTATGATAAACTATCTAATTTAAACAAAAGTTTGATCGAATAACATCTACCAATCAAGTCTAGTTTTAAACCAAGTACGGAACCTCTATGAAGAATGACTCCAAACATGGTTTGTTCATATGGAAAAAAAATTGAATTGCTAATTGGTGCTGGATTTATTAGGCCAATAAGATATGTTGAGTAAACATAAAACATAGTGTTAGTATTTAAAAAAAATAGCAAATTAAAGGTATACATAGATTTTATAAATTTAAATATTACAACTTGCAAAGATGAGTATCTTATAGTAATGGATGTTATGTTGATTAATGCAACATTTGGAAATGAAATACTTAACTTTATGTATGGTCACTCTTGTTACAACTAAATATTTATATTAGTAAAAGTTGTTTCCAAAACTACATTTAAATGTTTTGATTGAATAAGGATGTATGAATGTGTGGTAATGCCCTTTAGATTGAAAAATGTTGGTGCAATATACCAAAGGGCATTAAACTAGATCTTTTATGTTATGATCAATCACAATATAAAGTTTTACATAGATTATATTGTGGTTAAATTAAAATCAAAATCAACTTACATAAATGAACTCCTTAAAGGAAAAAAAATAAAATACTGTTTTGGGTTGCAATCAGGTAAGAATTTAATTTATAGTTCATCAAAAAATCATACAGGTATTCAATTTGAGGTTTAATTGAACAAAATTGGAAAAAAGGGCTAAAATTATAATAAGTGCACAAATTGAAAAACCAATTATCAAGATGAAAGAGATGACAAAGTTTGGAAGTCTAATTAATTCAATTGAGGAGAAAAAATAGAATTGATAGCAAAATTGGCTAAATTTGCAAGCCAAGTATCAAAGTAAAAGAGATGGAAAAGTCTGGAATTCTAATATGTTCTATCAGGAACTTAATGGAAGAGAAAAATTAAAATTTAGAGTTAATTTGACCAAAAATAGAAGAATTAAACGACCAAAGACCAAAACAGAATAAGCTTTGGAATTTAAGGACCTTATTAATTCAATCAGGTATGTAATTGAAGAAAACAATTGAGAGTTGGGATCAATTTGACCAAAATTTCATAAGTTAGAGATCTGAGGACCATTTTGTAAAGGGATAATTACAAAAACAATACTAATATTTGATCGCATTTACTTTTCCATTATACTCTGAACAAATTACACTTTACTTTCTAAACTTTATACACGTGTTAATACTTAACTTCCTCTAAGAAAAAGGTCCACACACAATTTATGATTATTTACAGGTTATTATTATTTTTTATTTAATGACTAATGAACCCTTATAATACTAATATTACAACTTTGGCATCAAACTAATATTACAGTTATGCCAAAAAAATTTAAAAAAAAACTTGGTAATTGGTATTTCATCCTTTTTAGGTTTTTTTTTAATAAAAAACTACTTTGCATAATCCAAATGCCCACATTTATAATATTGAATTTGAATAATTCAGATCTTTTTATTCTTTTTCTTCTCAAAACGAAGAAGCACAAAACCATAATCAAGATCAACAACAACAATAACAACAACAACAATAAGTATATCAATTGATGTACAATTTAACCAAATTTGTATATTAGAACCTCATAACAATTCCCTATGCAATAAAATAAACAATAATGGATTAGTTAACAACATTATATATACTCAGGATTTTAAAGAAGGAAACAAGCACACTAGTAAAATAAGTAGCATGCTTATTTCAACTTATTTATAAACTAGACAGCTATATCACACACAAGTGTAAAGATCCAAAATAATACCATTCAATTTTTCTCTCACTTTAACACTTAGCTCAACTTAAAAAAAAAACATTATGAATTCAAATAAATTTTACTCTTACTTTAAATTTTTAATTTCTTCACCTCAACCAAAAAATTATGAGTACTTTCTTCTATCCTAATCTTTTGCTCCACTCTAATATAAACAAACCTATGTGAATTGAAAATAATTGTCACATATAGCACTATAGATATTTTTATGATCAATGAAAAAATAAACATATAAAGAAGTGCAGAAATTGTATCCATATATGGTTGAGAGGGAGTTAAGAGCAGTGAAGAATGAGTTATTGTTGGGTATTGAGTTGTTGCCAAAAAATGCCTTAGTTGAGTTAATTACTTTTGATTCAATTAGTTTCCATGTGTAATTTCTAAGGTTTAGGAGAGAGAGATCTTGAATTTTAAGAGAGACATATCCGGATTGGAGAGAGAGTGTTGAGTGTGAGTGTGATTTGTCTCTTTTCATAAATTATATTTAAGGCAATTTCATCTTTTAATCATTTTTGGAATTTTTTCTTAACCTAGGATACAAAGGGTAATTTCTCAAAGTATAATGGAAAAGTGAAAACACGATCACATCTTATGAGTTTTTTTTATATAATTATCCCTTTTATAAAAGGTGCTAGAATTAAAGAACAATTTTAAATGTTATCAGTGACTTAATTAAAAAAATATTGGAAAATCAATCCAAATTTTCCGAACATGATAAAATTAAAAGTGAAAACAAGTAAAAGAATTGAAAAAATTAATAAAATAATCATCTAAAAGAAACAGCGCACAACACCATTTATAAAGATTTATCAAAGGTACAAAGTGGTTGGGAGAGGGGAGATAACCTTTTCTTCTCCCTCATGCCATATATGAATTTTATACATTCTTTCTTCTTTTTTTATGATGTTTTTAACTTGACTAGAGAGACCATTTTCTCTCTCATCAATCCTATGCCTGATAACAAACATATTTGTTTTGCTCTCCTATTTTATTTCTAGTTAAAGACTTGTTTCATTGCCTCCTTATGGTGACAAAAAAACATGTGTCAAATGAGTCAATCCAAGCATTTTGTACAAAGTGCATTACAATGGCAAATGAGATTATCCCACCTAGAAAGGTTCTAAAATCTTCCTCTCTGCCTATAAATAGAGGAGCATAAAGAGAAAGAGATAGAGAAGCCTAGAGAGAGAAAATCTAAATTTGAGGTAGAGATAATGGATAAGGGAGGTTTGAGCTTAAATCAACTTATCTAGAGGGTAGAAGGGATTGAGAAGAAAAGTAAAGAAAAAAAGAAAGAAAGAAAACAAACTCGAATTGTAAGGAAGAAAGAAAGCTTGCTTTTTAGATCTTCAAATCAATTCATTTTAAACCAAAGAGTTCTAGGGAGAGAGGAGTAAGAGGGGAAGAAAAAAGAAAAAAAAAGAAAAAAAGAATCAAAAACTAAAAAGAAGGAAGAAACTCTAGTCTAGAAAGAGAAAACCACATAAAACACCTCGTCATAGCTAGCCAACAACCATGACATCAAGAACCACCATGGCACCTCCCTGCATTGTTGGAACCACTCAATATAAATATGTGAAAAAATTCTTGAATAGAAATTTAAAGTTTGGCTTTTAGGGTTTATTTGTGTGTGATTTAAATTTTGCATGCCTCTTATATTAAAATATAAAAAATAGAATTTAATATGTGATTTTGATTCATGAATGAATAATATGAGACTTGAGATCCTTTATTAAGGTTTAAGTTGTCATCTAGGATTTAAGTATTATTATGCTTGTTCATTTTCATGTTCATACTAAAAACAAATATTTTAAAATCATTTGGATATGGATACAACTTCTCACCAAATAAGCTTACTTTTTTAAAAAAAAAATCATGCAAGCTTCTCTTTTTATGTCAATTTCACAAAGTTTATATGCATAGAGATTCTAGATTTTATGTTCCAATATTTCTAAAAAAAAAAATCTTGAAAAAATGTGTTTTCATCATATTCTCTATATATTGAGTTCTATAATTTGCTTATAAAACATATTAAGGTTCAAACCAAATTAAATAGGTGCTTATAAGTTGACATTCCAAAACCCTTTTAAAAAAACAATATAAAAAAATATTTTTTTATTTTTCACTCGTAATGTTTAAGATAAATATATTTATAACAAGTTATTATCTTAAATATTAAAGTAACACCTCCGTCTCTCATTGTTTTTTAAATATTAAGCCTTTTAGTCTACTATTCATCCATTATATATAGGTACCAATCTGGGGTATTAAGTTTTCTTAATAAGCCCAAAGAACCTATGCCACTAGATCCTATCTTCAAGTAAATCAATCTATAATAGTATTGCTAAGATATTTTAGGACTAGGTTACAAAATCCTTCTTTAGTAAAAAATGCAACTGAATCTTATTACTATAGAATAAATGAACTTGAACAAGGCATTATCTATAGACCATTGTTGCAAAAACAAAATGTTTAGCAATAAATCATTCTAAGGTTGGATTTAATTAGCCTAACATAGGCCTACCCAATTACCCATTAGTGATCATAATAATAAGTGGCGATTCTTTTATAACATAAGACATCCCCCCCTCTTAACACAAAAAAAAACCCTTTCCTCTTTATAGGAAAGAGGGCAGGTCGCCGCAATGTCGATTGTGATAAGAAATATAAATGCAATCTTAAAAACTCTTTTAAAGCGATACTTTTTTATCTAAAGAAAAAATAAACCTTCCAATAAACTTCTCATCACTCACTTTTCAGAGTAACTTCAATAGAGGCCTCATCCAATGAACCAAAGTATTTGGTTCCTTACAGAAAGGATAAAAAGCAGGTTTAACAATTGTCCATGTAGTCTTAACTCTAAAATACATGATAGTATACATATTGATGTTCAGAAAAGAAGATTCATAAAGGAAAGGGCTTGGATTGGCTTGCTTTGATTAAAGTACAAGTTTCTTTCTTATAATCAAAATTCATTATCTAAGCTAATTTAACTATATCTTTTTTTCACATTAAATTTATTTAAAACCAAAAAAAATCAACTAAAATTGTGTATTTTTAGAGAAATAGTGAATTCGATTTATGATACCAATCTTTTATCACGCAAAACTAATAAAGATTGAAAGTCAAATCCTAAAGTACCAAAACAAATAATGATATGTTTAAACCAAAGTTTGCAGCCCATGGAGGGTTAGACAAATCAAAGATTCTGAATTAAGATAGCAAAGAAAAAAAATTAAGAAAAAAACTTTGAACAGGGTAAAAATAAACTTCAATTATGACAAAATTGAGTTCTGATATAGGCTTGTAAAGAAAGCTCAACAAAAAAGAACAAAAAATCTAGTAGAAAAGAGAGAATGGTACAAGTCTCTAATTCTTAAGAGAGTGAGAGACAAACTAGAAAGAGAGATTATAGAGAGAGTCATGTATAAATAAGATTTACTGAAATTGGGAGAATTTGTGAGAGATTGATTATCTGTGAAATCTTGGAGCTTTTTTAAAAATGTTTTGTCATCCAATAAAAGGGTGAGGGGAAGGCTAGATTTGGCTTTTGTCAAGAATCCTTTATTTTTTTTTCTAATATTTGTATTTGAATAAGCGAGTGGCATGTAATATTGGTTTAAGAATAGGAAAATATTAATGTGATAGCACTATTTAATAGATTAATGAAGAGAATTAACTCAAGAGAATAAGAGAGAGTTAGTTTAAGAGAAATAGAAGAAATTGTTGTGATATATAATCTTATAGATAATCTTGATTCTTTTTAATCATAAATATATACATGTGTGTGTGTGTTTGTATGTTTGTATGTATGTATATGGTTATAGAAAACTAACTATATCTAACCCAAATATAATAGATATAGTAATAATAAAATACAACAGATAACTAGGTTTGGGACTAGAGTTATATTTGATCACTTTTCACTCAATAAGGATTTAGACAGGGGAAACTAATTGATTTGGATCAAGAAGAACCCAATACAATAGGAGCAGCAACTGGTTTACACTTAAACATTATGGTTTTCTTTAAAAATTTAGCAATGTACCATTTATAGTGGAAAAACCTTAATAGTAAAAAATAGTGAAGTGGGCCAAAGTCAAGAATGACAAACTTAGTACCCAAACAGTAATAAGATGTTGAAGAAAGATAGAATTATCACTAGTAAATAAAATGCCATTAACATACTAATAGAAATATCATATCTTCAGTAAAAAAAAATAAAGAATGTATAAGGAAGTATCAACTGCACAGCTAAGAAATCCCAAAAAAACCTAAGAACTAATTAGTTTATTAAACCATGCATTAGGTATATATTTTAGACCATAAAGAGAACATTTGAGTTTGCAAATATGGTTTAGGAACTAAGGATAAATAAAGCTAGGAGATTGATCCATAAATACATTTATATTAAGAAATATATCAAGGAAAGTGTTATGTTGACTGACCCCAAGAAATATCAATACTGAGCATTGTCTGAATAGTACAAGGCTTCACTATTAGACTAAATGTCTCTTAAAAATCAATCACTTTTTTTTATTGATGATAGCCTTTGGCTATTAAACGTGCTTTATAGCACTTAAGAGTCTTATATGCCTAAAGTTTAATCTTTTATACCCATTTATAATTCATTACATTCAAAGTCAAATCATATGGTGCCATGGACTAGGTGTCATTAAAAACCAAGGCAAAAAAATTTCAACCATAGTAGATTGCCATTTAGAAATTTGTAAAAGATGATGGTTCAGGGACATGGTTGATGAAGGATGCAATTAATTCTCTAGAAAGACAAGTATAAAGAGGTTGTAAGATCATATTATATTGATTTTTTACATTAGAAGAAGATATGATATGGGAAAAAGATGGTGTGGCAGTAATAATGAGATCAACGTGAAGATTCAGGCTAGAAGTGGTAGATAAAGGTGAAAAGAACACAAGCGAGTAAGTGATAACTTGACGAGAGGAAGGTGAGAGGGACTTGGAAGACAAGGATGAAAAGGTAAAGGATTTAAAACATGTTGGTTTTTGTTACGAAATAAACAGAGATAAGAAGACTAAAAAGAAAGATTGTGAAAGAGCTTGGATAGAGATTGAGTGACCCAATTGGTAGAAGTAGAGGTTAACTCCAAAGAAGATTGAGAAGGGATAACATTATTTAGACTAGAGAAATTAAAAAAAAATGATGATTCATGAAAAGTATAATGATGAACAATATAGATATGGTGAGAATGAAAGTTCATATACTAGTAATTGATATGGAGTGAACTATAACCTTATAAGATACATGATAAGGATCGTAAAACCATTTTTTAATGATTGTATGGTCAAATATAGGGAAATTATAAGCATCCAAAAACTTTAAGTAAAGTATAATGAGGAAAAAGTCAAAATATCATTTCAAATGTTGCTTTAAAACATAAAATTAAAGTATGCATTTAATTAATAAGATGTACAATGGTTTCAAGGGCATATAACCGAAAGGTAAATGGAAAGGATGTTTAAATAAGATGTGTAAGTCCTGTCTCAATAATATACTGATGATGGCGTTCATAATTCTTCTTTACTAATGAGTATGAAGTATGAGCGAAAGTGATATGATAAATAATACTAGAATTGTAAAAAAAAAGTGTGAAGTATTTTAAATTCACTATTTGACTAAATTCATTTGTTTTTACCTTATATGTTAAATCAAAAGGTGTTAAATTTATAAGCTTTTAATACAAGTATGAAATTGATTCTCAACAAGTTTTTAAAACTAAATAAAAATCTCATAAACTTTTGATTTAACTTATAAGGTAAAAACAAATGAATTTAGTCAAATGGTCCACAAAAATAACAAAACAACAGTACCTTTCAACCAAGAAAATAGAGGAAGGACCCAAAACATTACTAAATATTAAATTTAGAGGAGAAATATTTGTATGTTTTAAAGGAAATAAAGTTGATCTACTAGATTTTCTCATAAGAGAAGTAGTACAATTGAAATTGAAAGAAGATGATAACACAAAAAAAATATGTAATGGAAACTAAATGTCACAACAAATATTAGTGAGGTTGACCAAAATGATGATGCTAAAGTTCAGGCGACACATGAATAGCAAGAATGGTATAAGAACTAGGCAAAAAAGGATATGAATGATGTAAATACCATTTTTAACGGTGCTTGAAAAAAGAATAGCCTTGGAAGTGCAATCCTTGGGAAAAAATGATCATAGAACTTAAGAAAAAATATTATTATAAGTAAAAAATTAATGCATAAAAGTAAAAAGTTATATCAAGAACATATATGATGGATGTAAACTCCCGATTAGAATTTTTTCAGAAATGTAAAATAAATTGGATAAATGATTATTATAATATGTCTAGATGGACGTGAATAGAAGATGAAGATGTTAAGGGCATTTCAGTATAAATTTATGGAATGATTTTTTATGATAGAAAATTATTGTTTAATAAAATGAATATAATAAATTGAGAAAAGAGTTAAGAAGATAAAAGAAAAATGGTTTATGGTTAAAGTGATACATTGGTCCAAAACCAGAAACAATCTAGCCATTTTAAGAAATGGCTAAACCAATTTAAATAAAATGGACAGATCGTTTTTCAAAATGTTCAGACCATTTTGGTTGCTGCCTAGATTATTTATACGAGGCTAGCAGTAAGAGAAATGGTTTCCTCTTTTGTTTCCTTTCTTTGCCTTTTCCTTAGAAAAATCTCATGAAAAATCAAGTGTGAATAGAGTGTAGAGAAGCTTAACAAGAGAGAAAACATTTAACCTAAGGATTTAAGAAATGGCGAGACCAATTTAAATAAAATGGATGGGCTATTTTTCAAAATGGTCAAACCATTTTGGCTACTGCCCATATTATTTATACAGGGGCAGCACTAAGAGGAGACCATGGTTTCTTCTTTTATTTCCTTTTATTTCCTTCTTCTTAGAAAAATCTCATGAAAAATCAGTGTAAATAAAGTGTAGAGAAGCTTGACAAGAGAGAAAACACTTAAACTAAAGATTTAGGAGGAGGGTTCTAAAGAGAGAAAAATAAGAATCCAAAGGAGAAAGAAGAAGGGTGCTAGAAATCTCAACTAGTTGCATTTTGAAACTCAAATTATCACCGGATAAGGGACCCTAAACTTGAAAATGCAAACCTCAATACATTCGATTAAGAATTGATGCTAAAATCATGAATTTTGTATTAGAGTTATGATAGAAATTTAAAGAAATGCAAATTGATTGTAAATTGAATCAATTGGGTTAGAATAACTTGTAATGGGTGTTAAATTAGGAAGAATTAATGAAGAAAATATGATGACCTTAAAGGCATTTATAGTCGGCCAAAAGGGAACCAATTAATGTGTAATAGAAATGTGTTTGTTTAAATGAATTATGATTTATCAATCTATAATATTGTGTGGAAGATGATTTTAGATAAGTTTAGTTATATTATATAACATGATTAAATTAGTTATGTTATTATGAATTGAAACTTTAAGGATGGTTATTGAACTTAGAGGTGAAAATTATTGTGATGTATTGATTTTTCATGTAAGGGATGAATAAATAGAAAAGATTTTTGAATAAATCATGGTATAAGGAAGTTATAGTACCGACCATATTATATTTGAAAAATAAAATTTATCTAATTCAATAAGGTTGTTGATATGTGAAATGATTGATGGGTATTAATGTATAGATGAAGGTTTATAATGGAAAATATATATTTTATCTTATTTATACTATTTTTAGTGTGAAGTGTGATAAATGTTTGGGATGAATTGAAAGTGTATATGATTATGCTAATGTTTGTGAAATATAGTATATGTGTGAATTCCTACAATAAGTATGTTTTTCTTAAAATAGTTTTGATTATTTTGAAATAAATGTGAGTTAGGTTAACTGGTTTTAGAAGGTTGTATATGTGATGTTATAATGTAAATAATATGACTACGGTTTTTTTGAATTAGGAGAAGTCAAATAAGAATGTTGATTTATCATGAAGTCATAGAAAAAAATTAAATAATAATAATGTAGTATACATGTTGATACATCCGAGGTTTCGGGAGTTGTGCAATAGTAAAGAGGTACAACGATAACTTTGACAACATGTAGGTGTTTAACACCTCAATCCTTTTATTTATTAAGTTTTAAAGAGTAAATCAATGGTCAAGGTAGAAAAGTGTTTTGATTTTATGCGGAAAAAAATTAAAAGGAAGGAACTAGCTTTCCATTAATGTGACTAGTGCTCGGTAATAGGTGAAGGAACTAGCTTCTTGGTAATGAGACTAGTGCCCAGTAATTGGTGGAGGAATTAGTTATTCAATGAAGAAACTAGTGCTCGGGAAATGGACAGAGAGACTTAATTGCCCGATGATGAGTTATTTTCTAGAAATGGGAAATGAAAGTATACATTCAGAAGGGGTAAGAGTATATCTGGAATAGGTTAGTAACATTGAGTGTAGGATGACTCAAATTCATAATATGTTAGTTAGGATCAATTGGTTTGTAAGAGAAATTATGGATAGTGACATAATACAATTAAAATTAAATGAATATGTAAATTGTATTTCTTTTGTAATGTAATTTTGGCTTGTAAATAATGAGAATCCTTAAACTTACTAAGCTATTTAAATTATAATATGTTAATAAACTTTTATGATATTACAACTCTTTTGATATTATAAAATTATGAATGAATGTAATTAATATATGATGCTTTAATATAAATTGCATATTTGTATACTTGTAATAAATGAATTATGACGTTGGAAATGTTAGAGGATGAGATTAGAGGTTATTCTAATCCATTGATATGATAATGTCCAAGATAAATGGACAATATTTGAGTTATGTTTTGATGAATATTGAAGTGAAACAAGTTCTAGTCGATAATTTGGGATTCATAATATAAGGGAGATTGCCAAAATTTTAGCAAATTTTCATAATTGAAAATGTATAATACTTGAATATAAAAAAAAGTCACCTAATAAATGGTATAATCATAAGTAAATTATATGGAAACTGCGTGTATATATTGAGTTTGTTACACGTGGGATGATGATAAATTTAAGGTGTAAACATGTGTGTGAATACAAGAATGACCAATAGTATATATTAAAAGACTTTAACCATCCACTATTTTAAGGTGATCCAAACAAATATATGACTCTATATATAAGAGGTTAGTAATATTTGGAGTGACAGGATGAGTGGCTCTAAAATCTAGGTATTAATTAAGAGAATTGAAATTGTTAACGCTGGTAGCCGAATTTGTCAACACTACTGATCTCAATGACCCAAATGACCACAATCTATGCCTACCTCTAAACCAATCATTAATATTGCCTTTAGAAAGAGTAAGGGCACTTATCACTGTAGGAGGAGAAAGATAATCCTCGACCTTGTTAAGGTATAATGAAACGAGTAAGGTGAGCTATTAGATAAAAGGTTTTGGCATTACTGTCTTGCTAAATAAAAAGGTGATGAAAAGTGTTTGTATTGATAAACTAATGGCTTAATAGTAAAGAGTACAGTTCATTAAAAGATATCAATTTTGCTTGAAAAGTAAAAGTAGTTACAAGATCTTTAAACTTTACATGAAGCCCTTTGAATAGGTAAAGGTTAAAGTTTGAAGGATCAAAAGGTTTACCAACAACTTTGAGTTTATCTTCATATGTTTTTCCTTATTGTAAGTGGGTTGCAACACTTTTGTCGGGTTTTTAAAGCAATTCAATCAAGGTAGAGTGCATAAACATAATGTGTGTTGTAGAGGGAAAGGTTAATGTCGATGATAAAATGATTCAAATGACATGAGATGTAGTAAAACCAATAATTAAATATAGTAACTCAATGGAGAAAGAGGCAAATATTTTATTCATGAGTAGTTGATCATGTTGTAACTATATGGTATAAAATGGATTGATTTTTATGGTGTTATTAATGATGATGGTTTTGGTAAGACATGAGCGGCTACCATCGATGGATTTAAATAAGCCATGACCTATCAAAAAATATTGGACTTGTGCTTTTTAAAAGATCTAGTTGTTGTTTGTAAGATTTAGAGAGAGATAACGGTAAGTATGTTAAAGGCTATAACTATTATGGATTAGTAGTATAAAGCCTATGCCATTAGAGTTGTAAAAGGGTGGTAGCACCAACAAATTTGTTGTTGGTTGTGATGTAAAAGAGGTTTGGTGAAGGAGATTAATTTTTTAAAGTAGTCATGCATGCAATTATGTAATAGGTTATGATGCCATAACTAAACAATAAAGAGGATTAACCTGAAAGAAAAGGAATAAATTGTTATGAGTTATAATTTTATAGTTGTTGTCTTGTATTCTTTTCAATGATAAATATGAAAAACTACTTATAACATCCTATAATTTGGTCAAAATTGCACTTGCCTACCGAGTTTTAAAAAATTACACTTTACATCATGAATTTTATATGCATGTTAACACTTAATATCTTCACTAAAAAAAAGTAAACAAAAATTATCTAATTATTTACAGGTTTGCCATTATTTTTTATTTGATGACTAAAATGGACTTATATGAAATATTACAATTATGCCATCAAATTATATAAAAAAAAAACCCTAGCCACCACAATCATCCTTTTCTCATCGCTAGAATCTTGCCATCCAAACCCAATAATCACTTGAAGACTTTGGAACATGCAATAACCCATTCCTATTTGTTTATGAACAAAATCACCCGTGCTTTTAGACTTGTCTATATGAGTAATCTAAACATTGCTCAATTCCCTAGATTTTTCCATGCCAAAACTTCAAAGAAAGGTATGAAACACATATGGTCTTGGTGTTTTTGAATTAGGCAGTAAGAAGATGAATTTTTTATATTGTTTTCATCTAGCTTCGAAATTTTTAATTCCTCACCAAGCTGAATTCATTAACATGTGAAAAGACTTAATTTTAAAAAGACTGCAAATTCAAACCATCTAACCCAATAATATTATTGAAGTCTACGTTCTTAATAAAAGAAACCCATTGATATTCTTGCTCAAAGACCTTGTACAAATAAGCTATATAAAATGCAAAAAATTTTGGTGAATTTAGATGTGTTGTTGACAATGACTCTTTGGTTTCTCCTAGCCACAAAGTACTATTAGGGAGTACTAAATTGCATCTAAAACTTTGAAACCCATACACTCCCCTATAGAACCCCATGAAATTATTAGGCAAGCATCTCTTATTCAAGATATGAATAGAATGATTGAATATATAGTGCATCATTTTGTTTTTTGTATATAGAAAATTTGGTTTTTCTAGTTTGCAAAGATTAAATATTAACCCTATGATTTCGCAACCTCAAATGATTTTATATTTGATTTGATGATTTATGTTTATAAAGAGAGAGAAAATAGTGTGTGTAAAAGAGAGAAATAATCACTTGAAGGGAGAAAAGGTCATATTTGTTGTTTGGATGAGTTTTCAATTTAACATATATAAGATTAATTTGGTCATTTCATTATATTTTAAAAAAATTGTTGACACGGGATGTAAAAAGTAATTTTTCAAAACTCGATAGGCAAGAGAAATTTTATCTAAAATGTAAACCCCTAGAAACTTGAAATTTCATAGAAGTCTAAAAGAAAATTAATAAATGATAATAAAAATGAGTCTAAATAAGTGTTAAATGGACATAAAAAAAAATTATAGATTCTTCAATACAAAAGTATATGAAATTTATCACAAATGGTGAAGATTGACAAGAGAAAATATCATAAAATCAAATAAATAAGTAAAATGAATTGGAAATAAAGTGTTCCAAATGATGGTGGAAAAATATGGATGACTTTAGTCAATTTCTATATCAAGTTACATCAGGAGTAGAGAGATTTACCTGAAAAATACTTAAGGAGCATAACTAGTGGCATAACCATAAATAAAGCAAAGAAATTCATCTCTCCCTTTATATGGGAGGCCATTGGCTATGAGAAAGGAAAAAAGTTTCCTTCTCCTTTTTCTTTTATTTTTCCACCAAAATTTCCATGAGGAAACCAAGTTTTTGGATAAGATAAGTGAGGTTATTGGATTTTAAACACATAAACATAAGATCGAGAGAAAATTGAGTGAGGGGAAAGTTGATTTTGAATGAGAAAGTAAGGGTTTCAAGAGGAACAAAAAGGGTTAGTGGAAACTCATCCGGGAGGCATTCAAAGTTCAAATAATCAATAAGTAAAGTGTTTTAAGTCTATCTATCCAAATTTAATGAAGTTTAGACGATTTTTATTAAAATCCCAAAATTTTGAGTTAGGGTTCATTGTTGAAATATGGAGGAATTGCATAATTGGTTGTAATTGAAACAATTAAGTTGGAATAAGTTATGATATATGCAAAAAAATGGAGAATTGAATAAAGAATCATGGTGGCTTAATGAACCTAAAGGCCGACCAATGTTATAGTATTAAGGAATTGGTTGAAATTGATTTAACTTCTTATAAAATGTATGTAATAAATGTGAATTGTTAGTGTGGTAATGATTGAGAAAGAGTTAGTTAGTTATATTTATTTTTATGGGATTTTTAGTATATGTTAAATTAGGATTCTTATGATAAGGTGAGGGGGGAATATGTAAATTGATGTGTGATGATTGTTTAAATTGTTTCAAAGTATGTGATAGAAAAAAAAAGGGAGGGTTATACATATATAAAATATGTATGTTTGTATTTCAATTATAATGTGAGTTTTGTTAAGGATATGGATTTTAAATGGCATGGGCTTTAATTTAAATACCATTATGAATGTTATATGAAATCAATTAAATAAAGAAGTTGTTAAGAAAATTATAAAAAAGATAAATTATTGTAGAACATGTATTGATGGTTTGTGAGTTATATTGAGAAGAAAATGGATAATGTTGGGAGTAGAAATAAAAATTATATTGTTAGTTATGGAATTGTTATGTTTGAGTTTGCGATAAAAGATTTGAAGGTAATTAGTGTTATCTAACATGGATCAAATTTTAGTTGAATATATGGTGAAGAAAAATAGATATGGATTGGAAATGCAAAATGTTTTAAAATGGTTTACTATATCCCTTATGCAAATGGAAAGGAGGAAGAGTTATAATGTGAAGCGTAAATCCTAAGTAATTGTAGGAATAAAAAAGGTTTAAATGGTAAATTAGCAATATAATAAAGGATTATAAAAGGTTTAAATTGGTGTATCAAATATGTGCTTTAGTTGAGACAATTGAAATAAGGAAAAAATGTTGAAAAAAATATATTATATATGATGTGGTTAAAAAAAATAAAGCTTGATGATTGAAATAGCATAAATGGAATTGAAATAGCTTGAATTTAAATCAGATAATGGGATTAAATGATGCATTAATATAGAAATCTTCTTACGAAACAAAAGAGGCATTAGGGACAAGATCTTCTCTTAAATAAACCCGTATGATTAGAGGAGCAGGAAGGTGCTTGACACCTTATCTCCTTATATTTAATTAAAGGGTGAAATTAAAAAAAATAATTTAAAAATAAAAAAATAAAAAAGATAAGTATCAAAATGACATAAAAATAAAAATAATTTATTACTTGAAGAGTGAAATTGAAAAAAATAATAACTTTTTTAAAAGGACCAAGAAAAAAAATTAAAATCAAAATAATAAAGACCAAATTGAAAAATATAATACCATCAATTTATATTGAATGATAAAATTAAAAACAATAAACTTTTATAAAAGGGTTACGGAAAAAAAAAATAGAAATTAAAAGAATAAAGATCAAATTAAAAAAATATAATATTTGTAAATTGGGATGGAATGATGAAATTGAAAACAAACAAAACTTCTATAAAAGGATCAAGAATAATAATTAAAAATAAAAAAATAAGAACTGGAGTTGAAATACAAACAATAAAGATGATCAATATATAATTTTTATGGAAAAAAGAGAAAAATAGGGGAAAATAAAAGGCTCAGAGGTGATAAATTGGACCACCAATGCTAATATGTGTCACTCTTAATGGAAGAGAACATGGTGACACTTCCAATGACGCTATAAAAAGATATTTTTGAACTCTGGGAAGCGCTACATTCTCCACTCAAAATGCACAGGCCGCTTCCATGCTCTTCTTAATGCCATAAACTTTTTGTTTCATTGTGCAATTAATATGGAAGAAGACTTATTTGTTCCTGCTCAATTTGCTAACAATAAATTCATCATGTGAAAAGACTTTAATGTCCTCAATGACTAGTGTTAAATTTTTTTGGTATGGAAACAAAAACATTATTATATTATTCCAATGAAAAACATATTTTAATGTGGAGCTACCATGTTTTTTTTAAGAGGTTTTAGCTTTTTTAGTTTTTTTTTAATCTTTGTGTTATATAAAATTTCTAACATTGGCAATTGTCATTTACTTATCTGAAAATTAAATAAAAATTTTAATTTCAACATAAGATTGTGTCCATCACTTATTATACTTATCGATATTGCTTTGCATGATAATTTAATTAATATTTATTACAACAAAAAATAACATGGCATATCTTTAGACATGTCAAGTATTTTCACTGGAAAAAAAAAATAAATGACATAACAAGAATGCATTTCAAAATAGACAAGTGACTTAATCATATTAATCAACTTAATTCATGTCATATATAGTATCATCTCTTGATCATATTATTCTATAAAACAATCAATTGATTATAACATTTATTTTATTCTACAACTTAATTTTTACTCGAGGGTATTTTCTATCCATAAAAAAATATATTTTTATCAATTCTTATTTAAAAGATAAAGATAAAGATAAAAATAAAAGAGATTTATCATACAAAAAATAAAAATAAAAATAAAAATAAAAATTGATTTATATTCTAATAAAACATATGGTTGAGAAATTGTGTAATATATAAAGGTATATATTTCTTAATTTTTTCTTTCTAACTAAAATATTCTTTATTCCTTAGTTTTTCAAAACGATAAAAAACTTACTTCTTTATGTTTGGAAACTAAAACCTATGATTTAGGGATTATTTTTTTTTGTATTTTAAATATATTTTTGAAAAAAATTAATTTTTTTTATTTTTTTACTTTAAATTAATATTTTTTTTGATATTTTTAAATTATTTTAATGTGTTAATATTAAAAATAATTTTTAAAAAATAAAAAAAATATTATTTTAATATATTTCTAAATAAAAAATATTTTATAAAATAACTACTGCACGCAAACACCCTGTTTTTAATTTTACTATATTGACATGTTAAAACCCTTATTGATTTTTCCTCAATCTTAAATAAGAGAAAAAGAACATAGATAATAAGTACACGTGTAGTGTAGTGTATGTATATATAAGGGGAGTTGATGGATAGCCAATCTTTTCTTCTGTCGTCCTAAAAAACACTCTTTCTTTGTGGGGTTGTTGTTGCCTTGGCCTTGGAGCCTCCAAAATCAGAGGCAAATCTTGTTTTTTTATTTTTTTCTCTTCTGGTAAGACTCCCATAGCCCTAACTTAACTAAATTCACTTTTGATCCGTCTTCTACCCTCAACAGTTAGGTGCGTTTCATTTGTAATAATTATCAGGTTCATCATTTCCATTTTCTAGCACACAGTATTATCTCTCTCTCTCTCTCTCCCCTTCTCTCTCTTTTTGGAGCATTATAAATTGGTCGGAATCAGGGCTAGGCAATTTCTGCTCGTAATAAATAATTCCTTAATTTATTTTCGATTATAAAGCTGGTCCTATCTTTCTTGATTGCAGGTTGTGTGCTTTTCTCAGTCATTGCAACAAGCATTTCGATCTCTCAGGGGGATAACATGAGTTTTGCTGGTCCTTCCCTGGCTTCTGGTTAGTTTTATTTCCTTGGCTATGTAATGAAGTTACGCTCTGTTTGTTAGGAGGGATTGGAAGAGGGATGGATAAGAGGGTAGGGATTGGATAGGAGGGACTGATTGCATCTATTGTTTGGCAAGAAGGATGAGGAACCAAGGTGGGATTGGAGGGATCCCTCCAATCCTTCCTCTTAATTTCTTGACCTCCCAATTTGGGTTTATTTTAATTGAGAGGATTGACTCCATCCTTTTGTAATTTTGAATGCTTTCAATTTTGGATGAATCGACTCTCACCCTTCCCTTCCCTTGTTAACCAAACAACTGGATGGATAATGCTCTATCCTTCCACCTTACTTATTTCATCCTTCCTCTTATCCATCCCTCTTGACAAATATAGCCTTAATGTCATTTATCCTGCATGGATGACTACCAACAGGAAGCACTAACAAACACGTAGTGATTGAATGATCTCTGCATTGTATATTAATCTTCAACTCATTTTACCTTTTACTATGTAACTGAACTCTATTTTAACATCCATTTAGGTGGTAAAACTGTTAGAAGAGCTCTAGAATTCGGAAGGACTTATGTGGTTAAGCCCAAAGGTAAACACCTTGCCACTGTTGTTTGGCTACATGGGCTTGGCGATAATGGCTCAAGGTAAATATCAATCTCCTATTGGTTTGTCATATCAATTTTTTTGGCAGGTATCTTCTACAAAATGAAGGGAGCTCCTTTGATATGTTTAGCCTATATGAATATGTAAATGGAAGTGTTTTTCACAATTGTTTTTTCTACAATACATTATTCATTCACTTAGCTGCATGAGATTCTTTGAAATTTAATCTAGTGCAGTGGCTGCATAGACAACTAAGGTGGAGGCGGCATTCTGCACTAGATACACACATCCTTGATTTTATTTTCATAAAAAAAAAAATAGTGAGGGACGATCCTTGCATATTCTTTGTGGCATATTTCTGTGTATTAGGTTGTCCCTACTTCAACTTCGTTTTTCTTTTGCAATGTATTCTCTTGTAATAACCAAATCACCTCTCATATTCTATATGATCTTTTAAATGGCTTTAGGATTAGTGTTTTTCTCATCATTACAAAGATTGGTTGCTTGTCCAAAAAGGAGGGAGGGAGAGAGGGAGGGAGGGGGTGTATCAAACTGGCTCAATTTCATCCGGTGGGAGTTTGTTCTTTATTTATTTATTTTAAAAAATTATGTATTGTTTGATCTTGTTTGGCAGCTGGTCACAGCTCTTGGAGACTCTTCCTCTTCCAAATGTAAGGACAAGTACACTAAAAAACTTAGCAATACTTGTTTGAAGCATGAACTGTTTTGCATATGTTTGAATGATTGGAATTTTAATCACTGATAACTACACACTAATCATTATTATCTGGTGTAGATTAAATGGATATGCCCAACTGCACCGACTCAACCTGTAACTGTATTTGGGGGTTTCCCATCAACAGCTTGTAAGTTTTCATGTTCTGCCATATTTGATCCTTCTTAATTGTAATAAAATCACCGTAGCAACCAGATAAACCTGTCATATGAGTCCTACAAGAATTTTAAAGGCAATAATGTTTTAGAACCAACTGTGTCAACTCCT
>Ga0325404_1002068_pt1 | contig 21396 bp, 12 predicted proteins | sample PopdelMetagenome_18_FD_205664 | JGI IMG/M metagenome (GOLD analysis project Ga0325404, IMG submission 205664) | Populus deltoides microbial communities from Bellville, Georgia, United States - Xylem-Control-R1 | ecosystem: Host-associated > Plants > Phyllosphere > Stem > Wood/Secondary xylem...
GGGTTTATCTTTAGAAATCATTGGGTGTTTGCGGGTAGATTACGAATATTTCATAGTTTGATTATGACTCCAGCTTTATGAATTTTATTTCAACAAAAGCTGCATTGCAGCCTCCGGTATACTTATTTATTAATATATGGACTGCGGCGTTCTTAAACGGGTTAATTATAATTTTTTTAAAAATATATAAAAAAATATTTTACATTTTAAAAGAAACTTTGGTTTAACAATTAAACCAGAACTAGGTCTAGTAGACTTAGGCATGCAAGTCTGTATTTAAATCTAATATGATTATCAAGACTCAAGACACATGGATCTAGTGGTCAATCTAGATCCAAGTTTAGCAAACTTGGGCGCCTGGATCTAGCCTCAGCATCTAGAATCTAGTAGACATGCCTGACTCCAGTGCTAAATATCTGGTAGTCATATCATTCCTCATAGTCAGACCCATAAAAAACTCAAATAGATTATTATATCCCCAACTATTTTTTTACTGCCAAATACATCTCATGAAAAAGACAGCCTCACCCCCAAATTGCATGCCTAACAAAAAAAAATTTTAAGGATAATTACATCATTACACCGCTCCAATTCACAATAATATATGTCTTAATGAACAATAAAAACCTTATATTATTTAACTTTTTTATAATTATTAAGTTCGGTTAAGCTAACAAGTGGATGACTTAGATTAAATTTTTTAAAAAATCAATATAAATTTAATTTAGTTTGATTTGATCAACTTCATCATTCATTCAAAATTAAGTATAATTGAGAAAACAAATTCAAAACATTTTTATTTTTTTAAATAAATTAAAATAATTTTTTTTTGATTAAATCGTAACTTAGATCTAGAATTATATCATGAACCAGACCAAGTTTAGTCTTTGGTAAATGATTGTCTTCAATATCATGCATTAACTTCTTTTTTATATAGGATATCCTTAGACGATCTTAAACCAAAACCAAAACCAAAACACTTTCAATTGGATTGTAGATAGTTTATCTATATTTGTTTATGAAGAATTATTTTGTAACCTCATATTACTATAATTTTTAGAAATAAAAATAAGACATTTTCCGACCATGAAAAGTAGGATTTTTATTAAAATTTAAATCTTGATATAAACTATTTATTTTTTTATTCAATGAAAAAGATAGCCTCAAAATAAGTATATAAAAACTAAGGAAGGATAATATTGTATAGAAATTATAAGTGGACAAATGAAGATATTCTTTGGAATTCTTCCTAAAATAAAAAAATAAAATATCGTGTAGAAAAAGACCCGTTATCCAGCCTGAACCAACCAAACCAGTAAGGCTGCCGCTGGGGAGTGAGCTGTTTGAGTTATTGCTTACAACAACAAAGAAATGGACATTATGCTTTGAACCAAGAACATTCAAAGTATATAGACATGAAGAACACCTTACAATGATTCAAGAAAAACTTATGTATCAAACCCTTTGCTAAAATGTATTAAGAACGTTGACTCAAAAACAAATCCATTACGAGCTGGATTCATTCATATTCATAGATGAGTCCTTTCTAACGCATGAAATGAACTAATGAAAGGTAGTAGAGTTACTTTAGAGAGTAGTAGTGATTGTTTTTTAAAATATTTTTTTATTTAAAAATATATTAAAATAATATATTTTTTTTAAAAAATTATTTTTAATATTAGCATATTAAAACAATATATATATATAATTAAATTTAAACAAAAAAATTTCAAAATTTTATGGAAGTATCCTTGGTAGGGTTGGATATACCTATAATTGAAATAGAAAACTATCGTTTAATAAAAATAATTATTAAAAATTATAAATAAAAAAATAAAGTTTAAATTTCATAATTTTCATTCTATTTAATAACAATTAAGCACAAAGTAACGTGAATTTATACAAATTTCAAGTCTAAAAAATTTTTCCTTGGAGAGATATGTTAAAGAATTATATAAACATATAATAAAGTTTTACTTAATAACTTAAATTTTTAAATTAAAATGATTATTTAACAATCAAAACATTGATAATCAAACAATTATGTGTTTGAATCTTGGAAGCTTAATTCTAACAAATAAGATTAAATATAAAATAATAATAGATTTACACGAGAAAGATAATATGTTAAAAAATAATAATTTAAGATATTATTAAATAATTTAAGCCACTAAAACAAGTTAATTGTTTAATAAAAAAATATCTCTTATTCTGGAAACTTAAACTTGAAAGTTTTTTTTTTCTTCAAAATACTTACATTTATTCCTTTTAAATCCTTGTATTTGAATTTTTGTGTGGATTAACACCTACATCGCACCAATCGCATATTATCTATGCTTGATTTCTATGCTTTGATTTTTTTTTTAATATAACTCATCTACTCTCCTTTTTTTATTTAACTAGGTATTCAATTTAATATATTTTCTTAATTTGATTTTTTAATTTAATACAATTTTTATTTCCAATATATAATATGACATATGTTAATTTACTTTTAAAGTTATCTAACATGAAATTTTGATATTTTCCATAAATAATGTTATAAATATGAACAAAAATTAACTAAGTATTTCTGTGATGTGTTTATAGATTTTTTTTAATAAAATTCCACAATATTCATTTCATTTCATGAAATTTTTAATTAGAAAAAAAAAATCATTTGATCAACATTGATGAGTCCCATTTAAAAGAAAAGGGCCATTTATTTATTATCCACTGGACAAACTTTGTAAACTTAAACAATAAAGGGCCAAAAATATAAATTCATAAGTCCCTCCATTTCATTTTTTTACCTTCTTCTTTTATTTTATTTTTTTACTACTGCTAAAAAACCCCCGAAACGCAGCCATTTTTTTTAATTATCAGTAAAAAAAAATGGATTTACTAGCTGCCGATGACCGGCAAATACGAAACCCTAACGACTTCCCTCTTCATCTAATTCCATTCCCACCCACCGGAAACTTTGATATCTCCACTTCAGCTGCGGCGGTTGTTGGGTCGAGTGATGTTGACAGCTTGCTTCCACAGAAGCTCCGTCCTATTAGAGGAAATGGCCGGGTTCCTTCGGGTTCTGGGGAGGACGGTAGAGAGAAGCTGTGGGGTTTTGTTAGTGGAGAAGCGAGTGACGTAGCTGTTAATGGTGGTGGTGGACTCGGGTTGGGTTCAGGTGAAGGTTTTCTTGAAGATGAATTTAGGCAAGTTTATAATTTTTTTTTTAAAAAATATTTATTAATTATCTGTTAGCTAATTAATTTATAATTTTTTTTTATTTTTTTAAGAGATTTTAGCTTAAGCTTTTTCCCCCTGCAAAGGTGGGTTTTTTTTTTTTTATAAATAATTTGTTCAAGTATTTATAATGTTAATTAAATTGAATTTTTTTAGGAAATTAAGAAAAGGGTTATGGTGATTTTACGGTAGATTTGCTAAGGATGTAATGTAGTATGTTTAAACAGCTTGACCTTTCTTATTAAGCTAGGAAAGTGGCAATGTGTCTTGTTGTATGTAATGGTGATTAGTATGATGTTTCATTTGGGAGTGTGATTGTGTCTGCAATTGTTTTTGTTCGTTTTATCATGCGTGGGATCGAGAATTACTGTGATGGTAGAGATGATTGGCTCTTTTATAAGTTGAGGGACAGCTTGAATCAAGACTGTAAACTGAACCGACCTTGGATCATGTTGATGTAGTAGTAGTGTAGATTGACAAATGTGTTCTTTAGAAACCAATTTAATGTGGTTCCCTTTATTTTCAGCTTATGCTCGTGTGATGGAAATGCTGATGATTCGTCGGTTGGTGCGGGAGAATCTGTTGGTCGGAAGAGAAAGAGGAGATCAAAGAGAAAGATTGAGAAGTTTTTGGGGAGTTTGGTGATGAAAGTGATGGAGAAGCAAGAGGAGATGCATAAACAGTTGGTAGAGATGATAGAGAGTAGAGAAAGGGAGACGATGATAAGAGAAGAAGCTTGGAAACAGCAGGAGATGGAAAGGATGGAAAGGGATAACGAGGCTAGGGCTCAAGAGACTTCTCGTAACCTAGCTCTCATTTCCTTCATCCAGAACATGACGGGTCATGTTATCGAAGTCTCAAATGGAGGCAATGCTCCAACTCAAAATCATTTTTAAGTGTGACCAAAGTAATTGAAGATGGCTGGAAGCTGAGGTGCAAGCACTATAACACTTTGAACTGCTTGGGATCAACAGTTGCAAGTTACAGGCTCCAAAGGGACCAATATTTGGGATGCAATATCTGATGGAATGTGCAATATGGGCTACAACTGTACCGCAAAGAACTGCAAAGAGAAATGGGAAAACATCAACAAGCACTTCAAAAAGTCAGTGGGAAGTGTGGCGAAAAAGCCATTTGAAAATATTACAGTGAGCCCTTATACAATAATGGATTTGTTAATCTGGGAAATGGCTCTACCAATACAGGCAATCAAGCTAACTGCACTCTTGGTAAAGGTTGAAATGCTCAAACCATTTCAAGTCTTTGTTTTCTCGAATCTTACCTTGACGTGACTTGGTGGATTTGGTGGGGGGGAATTTGATCGTACCAATCGTTCTTGCAATTACATTTGATAGAAAAAGGTGCAATTTGGCTATTAGTTTCCTTGTTTCATTTTCCTTTATCAAATCCTTATTCAACGAGTATTGTGATTTCTTTAGCTTTCAGGGAGATTCTTTCTGCTGAATATGGTTGTGTTTTGATCTTCATGGCAAATAGATCTTCCATGCTATATTCAGGGGTGATAAAATTTCTGAATTTTTCATATGTTTTAAACCAGAACCGAAAAGGCTTTTATCTTCTTATTGCTAGTTATATGTGCAGTTATTACATTAGCCCAGGTCTGCAGATTAGCCCTAGTCAATCAAAATGATGATGTTTTGAAAAAAAAATTAAAAGCCAAATTAGGTTTTGACTGGATCAACTTGTTCTTGGTTTATATTTTTAACGTGACCTGGGCTGCGTCTCGGAGATCAAAACCTGCATCAGTATTTTATGTCTTGCCTCTTGACTGCATAAAATATAATGAACAAGGACAATTAACACATCAAAACCTCATCCACTATTCAATGACAAAAACGTTTAACAAAATGTTATTGTTAACCAAGTGTGTTGATCAATTGCTATCACAAAACCCCATAAAAGGAGGGGAAAGGTCAAGAGAAGAAAAGTTGCATCATAGACAATGCACAAGAATAGTCACCAATCTCATCAAATGCTGGAATGGTTCTTCACCCTTCATGGCTGCTCATGTCTTGAAAATGTCATGCAGCTCAATAAACTAGAATGTGACGAAATTCCTCGTGGCAAACCAGCAGCATCACCACACACACAGTGCAAGGACAAAAGAATACAAGAGGGCGAAGAGAGGAATGAGTGAAAATAGAAAAATCAATATCTCAGACGGTTCTAGGCCTTCTGGCTGCTGCATATAACATGGAAATACAAGGATGGATGATATTGTCAGCAAGGCCATGAGAAACAGAGAAAATATTCTAGGACCATTAGTCATGCCAACCACAAACAAGAAAAGAGACACTCAAGTCTGGTTATACAGATGAGAGGGTTACAAATCTAACATGTAATTCACACTTGGGTTATATTTTGACCAGCAGTAATGTATATTAGCACAGGCAAAAATAAGCTGCAGACAAAATTTCCATATTATTCACCCATCATGATTCAAGCTCCAATTATCTTTGAAGGATTACTCTAACCCTAATCAACATTAAACACATTTGTTTGTTTTATATAAAATATTTTAGAAAAAACATTTTTTTGAATGTTTTACTTTTGTTTCTGGTAAAATATTTTACATAAAACTTTGTCAATATAAAATATTTTACATTTAATCTTTATACAAAACTTAGTTCATTTATACAAAAATATTTTGAACTTCTAAGTTTTGTAAAATATTTTATACACAAGAAATTCATTCATGATATCATATAGCTATTTTAATCACTGCTACCATCACTCTATCCCCACTACTCTATTTCCACCGCCTCCATCATTGTCACTTTCACGACACATTATCGTTATAATTCTATAACCATCATATTTTTTAAATTATTAGATACCAAACATTATAAAAACTTTTCATGTAAAATATTTTCAATAATTTTTTTTGTGGAATATTTTCATGTAAGCAAACTAAACTATGATAGTAATTATGACAAATTGAACAAAATGAGGAAGTCCACACAAGTAAAAACCAGGCCATGCATCAACCTGATATTAAACTTGCAACATTCAGTCTGAAATGACATCGCTCTAGCAAAATCAAAGTTTCTTGTAATTACATGAACCAATACATGAAGAACGACACTGTTTTCTGACGTGAAAATGGGCAGAAATATAAAATGATTTCTGATACATAAGACATTTATGCATATACAACCCAGTTTGGTTTGCAGAAGAAACACCGATTGAACTTAGAAATGCGAACACCTCTATCGAACTGAATTTCATCACTTCCGTGGAAAGAACGCACCAGAATGATAAATTCTCAAAGCAGAAGTTATCGGTGCTTTGACTGACTTGACTGTGTGATATCCACGCCATCACTTAAGTTCTTGATGTTGATTTATCAACTGGCCTGCATAACCATATTCTGAGGGCAAGACATGCAAGGATGCTACACCTTTTACACCATGTGTCTTTTACACCTTTTAACCATTTCACATAGAGCCAGTTTCTCCCAACTGCACAGAATCTTGAGACTCTGTAGTAGAACAAAAGATTATCAACTAAGTGTTCCATCTGATTAAGGAAGAAAGCAATAATACTTGATACACATTCTGAAATAATCAGAAAAACTTTTTATCTTTCAGGAAGGAAAGGAGTTCAGTGGTAGCAATAAAAGACAGGAAACCTGCACAAAAAGTAGGCCACCTATAAGTGACCATTAGCAGTAACAGTAAAACTAAACTTTCCATAGCGTTCTGGTTTTCATCAATTACTTGTATGAATTTATCACAAGCCATGTCCAACAGAAATCAGCTGAAAGGTTGGTAATCAGAAAGAATCTCACGAAATCTATTCAACAATTGGCAGGCATCGGACACTAACAATTGACATGAATATATGAGCAGAAAGAGTTAGAGCCACTTATACCAAGAAGATGGAAGATTATTTCAGAAGTAGCGATACGTAGACAACAGACATGAATATAATATCTCACCTAGGGTGCCAAAACTTCAGATATATTAAGTAGGATCCATCATCCATGCCAGGCCTCTGACTTAAAAGAGTCTGATGAAGAGATTACTGAAAAGAGAAAACTATATGTACTTTAGTTGTGTGTGCTTCATAGTCCCCTCTGCTTCATCCACAAGGACCATTTAACAGCCTCCAAGTATTTATCATTCTTCTGCAATGTAGTAATCAGATTGGTGTAGGTTATCTTATCAGGTTCTACCCCATTTTGCCTCATTTCCTTGACCAAACCCACAGCATCTTCAACCATTCCAGCAATTCCATATGCCTTTATCAGTGTATTATAGCTACACAAATCAGGTCCCAGCCCACATTCTCTCAGTTCTGTGAGCACACCTGCAACTTCATCAATCCACCCTAGCTCTCCATAGATATTCATCATAATGTTGTATGTATAATGGTCAGCAGTACAGCTTGAATTCTTCATTCTCTGCAAGACACTTCTAAAACTCTCCATCTGACCTTCTTTCCCGTTGGCATCCAACACACAGTTGTAGGCTTCGAGGGAAACTGAAAAGCCATCAAATTGCATAGTGTGTATGGTTGATGCCATATTTTTGAAGTCTCTTTTGCGTCCATAAGCAGCTATAATGGTATTGTAAGAGATTACGTCAACCAATCCTCGTTTTCTAGCCATCATGAACAGTTCCCTAGCTTTATTGAAAAGCTTAGCCTTTGCATAAACATCAAGCATGACATTGAAGGTAATGGTATTAGGATCAAAACCACGCTGAAGCATCTCATTGAAAAGTCTGGAAAGTTCACCAACTGGCAGAGCACGAGCACAGCAGTTTATGAGGCAATTATACAACTCCTGATCCCAAACAACTCCACTCTTCAAGATTTTGAAATACAGATCATTTAACTTATCCATCATTCCACACTTTTGGTAAATGCGAAGCATGTCCCGGAACAGATAAATGTCTGGAACCATGTCCTTTTCCTTCTCCATTGTTTCTAGAACAGAACAAGCATCCTTCAAAGATCCAGCTTTGACATACATTCTTACGACAATGCTGAAAGCAATCACATCTAAACCAATTCCAGAAGATTTTAACTTCATATAAAGTTTTTCCCCCTCATTAAATTGACCCATAGTAGTGTAAATGTCAATCATGGTACACGAGATGTGCAAATTTGGTCTATCATCAGATTTGGGCATCAAAGAGTATATCTTAACAGCACTGTCAAGATGGCCCAGCTCCTTGCATGAGCAGATTAACAAATGATACAAGTTATCCTCAAAAACTGGATCATTCCATTTTTTGTCACCCAACAATTTTATAGCCTCATCAACCAACAGGTTTTTTACATAAGCAATGACAAGAATGGAGCATGAATTCTGGTTAACGGTAACATGTTGATAGAAGGAACCTTTCAAAAGAAAAGGAATTTTATCAATCCTTCCGACCTTCTCATATGCTTTCAAAAGAGTTCCAAGGATTGAGGAATACTGGCATCCTATCTTCAGCATATCATCAAGAGTTCTGCAAGCACCTTCTTCATCCCCATGCTCAGCTTGCAAATTTATTAGCGTGTACAAGTTGGGTGAGTTAGGCTTGAATCCCAGCCGCTTGAGCTCCTTATAGTACCATTCTGCCTCCTTATAATTGCCAACACGACCCCAACCTTCAATCATGGAACGGTAGGTTGTATCATCAGGCTCTAATCCAGCATTTTGGATGCCTGAGAACAGCCGTTGAGCGGCAACCATATTGGATGCCTTTCCGTAACCAGTGATCAATATATTGTATGCAACAATAGTAGGGGAAAACTTGGCTTCTTGCATTGAAACCAACAGCTGCTCGGCCTTCTCTAACTTCCCTTGCTGACTATAAGCATTAAGCAAAACCAACCAATTCTCCAAATTTAACACCACCTTATCGTCTCTCATCAACCCGATAACCTCTTCTGCCTTGTCATACAAACTCAAACGGGTATAAATAGTGATCATTGCCGAGTATGCAGACTGACATATTATCCCAAAACTCCTCATTTGAGAAAAAGAAAACTCTGCCTCCTCAACATTCCAACCCTTTTGGTAAAGCCCCATTACCATACCGAAAGTAGCGACATTTGGCTGAACCCCAAGCTCCAACATCATCCTAAACCATTTCCCACTCAACTCCACACTCCCCCGTTTAGAACACGAGTAAATAAGTGTGTTAAAGACTCTACAATCCAGCTCAGAACCAAAACTCTCCCTCATTTCCCTAATCATCCTCTCAGCAGTATCCCAATCCTCCCTCCTACCCAACACTCGAAAAACAACATTGAAAGCACTAACATTCTTTTCAAGCTTCCCATTACTCCTCATCCACTCAAAAAACCTCAAAGTTTTATCATCACTGGTACCCTTCTCGAGCCGTTTCAAAACATCATTACATTGCTCTAAGCTCATATTAGACCCAACAACAGAGTAATTAATATCCAACTCACCATCATACACAAAAAAGCCCTCCCTTTCTAGCCTGCTACCTTTCCTTTTACAACTAAACTTAAAACCCACTTCCCTCTTAGTCCCTTTCTTAGCACCCTTGTACTTAATTTTTCTCTCATGTTCAAAATCCAGGTCCTTTTGTTCATTCTCACTAACTAAACCCTCTGAAGTTGATAAAAAAGGATCGTTTTCAGACAATTCAGTTTCGATTCTAGACACCTTAACAGCACTAAATCTACTCAAAGAAGTGATAAAATGAATACAACTAGAAATGGAAAAAAGTGTAGAATTGCCAGGGAAATGAAGTGGGTTTGTAGAGAAATTTGACTTGTTTGAATAAAATGAGTCTAAAGAAGTTGGTGGTAATCTAAATGATGCCATGGCAATAGTTCAATGAACAGCTAAATCAAGAAAGATAGATTTTTTTTAGAAGAAGAGTTATGAGTGGCATACCTTGGTGGATGTAAAATGGGGCAGGTGAGAGGGATAACGGAAATTGAGGCAGTGGAGGCAAATACCTTCCTTTTCATTATTTGTTTTGGCTTCTTCTATATGGAAGTTAAAGGACTAAATTTTATTCTCATGTAAACATTTGGGACCAAAATGAAAATTTGCCTATTATTGAGTCTTAATCTATTATTTTTGTTTGTTTTTTTTTTTTAAATTACTTGGCCAGGTCTAGAAGGGTTTTTTTGATGAAGTTTATCGGGTGAATCAGATTTAATATATTTTTAGGATTGTGGTATAAAATGTTTTTAAATGATTTTTTTAGTTTTTTATTTATTTTTGACATCAATACATTAAAATCATTAAAAAATATAAAAAAAATCAATTTAATATTTTTTCATGTTATATAGATACAATTTAAAAACACATACAAACACAAATTCAAGCATAAAATTAATTAATTTAATATTAAAACCAATTCAATTTAAAACTTATCATCAAAGTTTTTCAAGGCATGTGGAGTTATGTTGGGTTTGACAATTATATTCTTCGTAAAACCATAAAAAAAATCTGCAGAATATTAATTAATCTGCATGATGTTGTAAGATAAGAACAAAATCTAGTCAATATTCATAATGTATTTATAACAAGAACAGTATCCTTAAATGTTATTAATGTTTCTATTTGTGGATATACCTTTTCCTTAATTATGTTAGAAATATAAATTTTATCTTTATAAGTACATATTGATTGAAAGATATCATTTAACAATAAAATAATAACTAAAGTAAAATTGTAAAAAATAGACAGAAATTTCTTATTTAAAAAAAATCATTAAAGGAAAAAAAAGAAACAATAAATTAATAAAATTGGAAACTTGTCCTAACTAGCCACTCGTTGCATCCTTTCACCAATTGCCACCATGCAACTCTCTCTCTCTCTCTCTCTCTCTCTCTCTCTCTCTCTCTCTCTCTCTCTCTCTCTATATATATATATATATATATATATATATATATATATATGTTGCCCTTTTGATAATTACACCGTCAAAAATCCCTCCTCCTCCTCCTCCTAGTTTCAACAAGACATCCACTTTATACACTCTTGGTTAATTTTTATTAATACAATTAAATTTGGTACAAATATTATTAATTTAATTAATTAATTGCATGATGGATGGAGATTACGGGTGGGGGGGCTGTTCAACAGTGCTACTTTTGGTTGTTGCAGCTATTCTCTTGATTGCTCCATTAGGGATGGGCCCTTTGGGACCCTCTTTTGGTTTGATCATTCTTCTTCTTCCTGTGATTTTGGTGTTTATTCTTTACTTCCTCCATCAAGCCTCTAAGTAAGTGAAGATCAAGCTGTCAAATTTTTTTTTCTGGGGAGTTTAATTTCTATTCAACTGGATCACAATATTAAACTCAACTGTGTTAGGGTTGAGGTCCAAGCAAGAGAACCCACTTTGCAATACCATTGAATCGCCCAATGGCTGAAATGCAAGCGTTGAGGGAGTGTAAACTGAAAACAACATTGATATCCAAGCAAGAAAGGCAAGCTAGCATGCCTGTTTTTCTTGTCTGTTCTTGTGGAATACCAATGTACTTCTGCCATTGACAGCCTAAAATCTTGTTCCTTTCTCTCCGATCCAAGTAAATTTTATTTAAAAACTAGCTATATATAGCTAGTTATATATAAAGGATTCATGCTTCGTGCACATCGCCCCTTTGCCAAGTGGTCCACTTTTCAGCTCTATAAATATTGACACTTGCCCTTGTCTTTCTTTCAATTTCACTTCCAAGAAGGAAAAAAAAAGTTGTTCTACTAGTAGAGAAAAAAAGAGTGTTAATTTCCACAAAGAAATTAATGGACCGTAGAGGAGGCTTTCATGGGTACCGCAAGCTCCTCAACACAAGCTCAGGTAAGCTCAATCTTATCATACAAGAAGAGAAGTTGTAGTGCTATAAGAAATCAAGTTTAAACCTACTTTAAAATTAAGGCAATGAAGATAGATTATTATTATAAAGATTAATGCTTTTAATTTCCATGTTTTTTTAATTAATTTCATGTTCATATATAGGCATCATCTTCTCTTGCATGCAAAGAAATGCTCTAAATTTTCTTTTTCTTCCCCTCTAAACAAGAAGACATTTTGCATTGATTCTATGCATGGTTATGTGTTTTATTTCTTTTTTTTTTTTACATGAACTATTGATTTATCGTGATGACATGCAAACCCTATCTCTCAACGGCTTTGATGTCCATTTATGTATACATAGATTATCATATTTTTCTCAATCTTCTGCGTGTGTTGATCTTTAACAATATCTGTTTAAGTAAGCTAGATGGTAATGCCCCCCATGGTCGACAAGGTATCTTAGGCTCGAGATGATGATGAAAATAGTTAGCAAACAATGGTTAACGCATAGCTTATGTACAAGTGGCCTGCATTGTTCATGCAACATATGAAACAAGTGGCATCCATGCATTCTTTCTCAGGATTCAAAACGCTTCCTGCCTTTGTCTCTGTCCACTTTATGATCTCGACAATAAACTCTCTTGTCTTTTGATAGGGTTGGTTTGGAAAGTCCACAAATTAGATGAAAATATGGAAAAAGATTTTTTTTAGAAAAAATAATAATAATTGCCTTTCCTGTCATCAGAGATCAACATGAGGCTAACTGCTGAGATCAACCACAGCAGCAGCAGCAACAGCAACGTTCATGTAACCACAGATGACATTAATGAATGTACTGTAAGAGAGCAAGACAGGTTCATGCCAATAGCCAATGTTATCAGGATCATGCGCAAGATTCTCCCTTCACATGCAAAAATATCTGATGATGCCAAGGAAACAATCCAAGAATGCGTATCTGAGTACATTAGCTTCATCACTAGTGAAGCCAATGAACGTTGCCAACGCGAGCAACGCAAGACTATAACAGCTGAGGATGTGCTTTATGCAATGAGCAAGCTAGGGTTTGATGACTACATTGAACCCTTGACCATCTATCTTCACCGATACCGTGAACTCGAGGGCGAGCGCGGCTCGATGAGATGTGAGCCATTGGTGAAGAGTACTAGGAATAACAATAACAATGTTGATCAGTTTGGAGCAGTGGCTGGGGTTGGTACTGCTTATGCACCAGCATTTCATGTGAGCCATCATCACCATGGGTTCTTTGGTGGGTCTCCTACAGGAGTTGGATATATGAATACGAGGGATGCTACCCCCAATGCCAGTTCCTCCCATGCTGCTGCTTTGGCTAATGTTGAAGCATTTGCTCAGCATAAATGAGAGATTGAGATTAGTGCTACACTAACCACAATTGTACGTAAGGCTAATAACTAGTTGTTTAGTGGGTGAAGAAATGGAGCTAGCTAGAAAGGGAAGATAGCTAGAGAGGTTAGTGTTTGGCACTGTGTTATTGTAGATTTCCTAGTTTAATTCTGTTCAGGAGGTTAGTGCTTAAGTGGGAGTTAATTACCATATTTCATGTCTTAATTAGGTTCTTACTTTCTGTTTTTATATAAGATATTGATGTGATGTCTTGTACTGTTCAGTTTTTTCTCCCTTTTGGCGGACCATTTTTCACCCCAATATCTTACATGCTCTTTCAAATGGTATTATCAAACTCAATGTCCCGTGGCTAATTAATTCAATGATTTGTTGTCGAATTTTAAATTAAATTACATAGAAATTAACTTGATATATTAGATAATTTGAAAAGATTTGATGCATTTATCAAAACATATTTTAGATTAATTTAGATTAACAAATAAAACCTGTGACTCAAGCTCTAAATTAAGTCACGAATCAAGTAAAATTTAATAAATTTGCTTTCAAAAAGAACAATAACAAAACTTAATGGTCTGTTTGGTAGTACAATGAGGAGGTTTGACGAGCTGTAACTAAAATTATATTTTATCTTGAAAATATTTGATTATATAGTTTTCTGAATTTTGTTTTTAAATTTAATTACAAAAAATTACAATCTATAACTTTTTTTTTAACCACTGTAACTGCAAAAATTTATGACATTGTGAAGAAATTTTAATTACTAGAACCTAGGTTAAAATTGAAGTAAAATTCATTGAATTCAAAAGAACTTGCATATACAAATCGTGTGAAGAGCAATCTCACGATATTTTAAATGATATTATTACTATGATTAAGTAATTCCACGAACGAAGATGATATATGAGAAGAAGATGCAGGGGCCACCAATAAACACTATTTTCAATGATATTTATGATTCAGCAATTCCAAAAAAATGAAGCATATACCTCCAAGTCAAAATTTGATTAATATACACCATTTTCAATGATATTTATGATTTAGCAATTCCAAGAAAAATAACGTACCCTGAATTTTTAAATTAAATTTTTCACCAATAAAAACCATTAAATGAAAAAAAAATAAAATACAATGGAGAGTAGGTTCCTGTGGGCATAAATTATCAACGGAGGCAAGCATTTGAGAAGGAAAGCCCCCAACAAGGATCGAATCCGCGACCTTTCGTTTACGGAACGAACACGCTGCCACCATGCTATGGAAACTAGATGCCACTAGATGCCGAAAACATGGCTTGTGATAAAAATTCAAGTAATAACCTCTTTCACGTGTACAAGGAAACAGGGGGCGAGTGGCAAAATAAGGGTTGGCAAAGTTTGATCACCGCCATATAGGAGCATAGTGAATGGAAAGTGAGTCTCTCTCATTGAAGAGATAAATTGACATTTTCAGTCCGAAAAACAAGATCACTCTCCTGACATTTCTTTTGGGGGGGGGAGTCTTTTGACAAAGTTAAATGCCTGCAAAGATTCAAATGCCAATCATTCAAGTTAGTTCTACCGCGTGGAACGAACTTCAATGCATCGCTTTTTCTTATCAGACGGGTCATCTTCGTTCTCCAACTCTTCTCCATCAACTCCCTGGAGTTCTTCTGAATCAGTTTCACCTCTTTTCCTTTGAGGAATTACTTGAAAGAAGGAAGCTTTCCAATCTTTTATTTCCACAAACTTGAGTAGGATCTCTACCACTTGGTTTACAGTAAGTACCTGCACTCGAATGAACAAAAAAGAGCAAAGAGTTAGCAGATAAAGACCACGAATTTCGAGGGCTTGAGGTTCAGTGTTTCAGAGGAAATCAATGGGCCACAAGATGGGGAAAACCCCCTTTATCGCATTGATACAGGATAATGATAAATGAGCTGTCTTGGTTACTTCAGTCACAACAGCATCAATTTTTGAGTCACAACAGATAAATTTGTATGTTTGTGAATGAACTTTCCTTCTTTTTTTTTTAATTGCAAAATGCCCTCTGTAATGAAAGTTCTCATAGTAAATCATCTTAATTCCATCCATGGGGGCGATGGCTGGAAAGAGTAGTGACTGCTTCTTGCAGAACTTCACAGATTGAGACCCTGTCAACACTCTCGGGCACCTTTGCCAGATATTGGGCAATGAAGAGTAAAACTCCCCCCTAATCGCTTAACTCAGCCCTCTTTGTGTGCAACGATGCATAACAGCAGTACCACATTCCTTGTACCAATTTGCATCTATTACATGTTCTACAATCAATGTGATTTCAGTGCACAAGAGACATGAAAAAGAAGAAGCACAAAAGCAATAAAATCCACATTAAAGTAACACTTCAAGTATTGAAAGAACAAAACACAAATGTTGAGACCAAGACCAATCATACCTGAGAACTTGACATCTTCAAGTAACTGCCTATAGGAAGTTTTGCTGTTTGGATTCCTTGCTCACTTGCTTTCTTCATGGTTATGCCTTTCCACCGATTCCGATCTACTAACCCACCAATGATATATATTTTCTTAAGATCGAGTTCATCTAGCACTGTTTCAGAATCTGCTGTAAGATACACCAAATTCTCCTTTTGATCTTGCAATGCATCAATATATGACTGACTTTCCTTCTCAATAATCCATTTATCAAATCCTGGGAGCCTTTGCAATTGGTTCTCCATTTCCCCCCTGCACCCAGTCAACCAGAGGTGACCGGGGGATGTACATCTTCTGTTCACAGCATAACAATACATAATCTGCCATTATAAATAGTGAGGATATAATCAGTCATTGAAAGAGCATTGGCTCGGATTTGTTAAAAAAAATAAATTCCTATGCTTCCCACCAACTATACAATCATGCAACCTCTGCAGCATAATTTTTTAGCACTCAAGTCTCGTAAATGGCACAAACAAATTGTAGCTAAGATTCTAGTATAAATATCCACATCATAACTTTATTAAAATGCCATAATTTTACTTGTCTGTTGTCTACAATACTCAGACCGGATACGAGGCTGATGCAATCATCTGAAGTCTTAGCAATGTAACCACCAACTTCTTTCAAGTGAAGCTGTGTTGAAACTCGAAACTACAGAAACTCACTCATTTCTCTAAATCCACCATCATAATTCAACCAACTAAATTCAACTTAACTGTGAGCACCAATTCTTACTTAAAATGAATCTAACATATCCTTAAAACAAATTCACCAATGCCATTTCACACATTACAGCAAAGTTCTTAGCAATGGAAGCACAACTCTATTTCCATAAAAAACAGCATTGAACCCACATCAGAATTCAATCATTTCTCCAAACGGGCCATCATAATTTGACCCAAAAACTCAATCCAACAACTATTACCACCAATCCCTACTAAAAACACCCAACACAAACACTATACAGCATGAACCCATTGTTAAAAACAAAAAAGTCCCAAACTTTAACACAAAAAAGCCAAAAACTCACCTGTTGAACAAGACTCTGAATCTCACTGTTAGTCATAAGATCAGCAAACTCAAGATCAATCACTATATTCTGACCAAATTCTTTAGCCTTACTAAGCCTCTGCACTTTGTCTTCTTTCTCTTCTGCCCTCTTCTCCATTCTCTCTTTCCTTAACTCTCTCCTTGACTCTATAAGCTTCAACCTTTCTTCTTCACTTGCACAGCTTGATAGTCTCTCCTCCCATTCTTTTCTCTTTCTCTCTGCTTCTTTCATTTTTTGCTCCTTCACTTGTGCTTTCTTCTCTGCTTTCTTTGCTTCCCATTTTTGCTGCCTCAGCAGTTTCTTTTGTGCGTTTTTGGAGAGTGGAGTGGGCTGTGAATTGCGTTGGCTCTCGAGGGTGTTTTGGTCATTCTGTTCGGTCTCTTTCTCTTCCTCCATTGAAGCACTGAAGAAAGGGAAGCAAAGGGTTTAGGGTTTGGTTCAGTTTTCGATTAGGCTGCTTTGTTGGGAGACCAGGAAAAACGATGTCGTACTTGGTGGGGATAAATTGATGATTGATGGGCTTGGTGGTTGCAAAGGTCAATCTGCCAATTCGGATCTACATTTTATATTTAATTAAATATAAATTTGACGTGGATTAATTTAATAAATTAATTTATAAATAAGATTTGATTTAATTTTTTAAAATATTTAAAACTTCATTATTTTAACTCTTTTTTAAAAATAACAGAATAATTCGTCAACCATTCCATATAACCATATTTATTGTCATGGTTAATCATAATTACGAAATAATCAATGATTAATCAATTGTTAATTGAAAAAAAAAAAAGCTGTATGATATATGTAATACACCACCAAAAGCTAGAAGGGCACTCATGTTATTTTTATGAAAATCCAAGGGTGACTTGGTAGTTTGAGTGCGTCATCAACTAATCGCTCCGGTCCATGGGCACAGCCTGAATTGTTCCTTGTATGTTATGACTTTTGCAACAATACCCTCATGAGACCTTCTTGATTTTCTTACTTTGATGATTTTACCCCTGTACTTTAAATTTATTTTCAATTATACCCTCCATCTTGAATCACACCATTGATTGAACGAATGAAGTAGGGTTTCTTCCAACGAACCAATCTTCCTCTGTATAGAATTTGATGGATGGATTTGAGCTTCAAGGCTATGAATAAGGGTAGGGAGAGAGATTAGAAATATATAATTATCTGTATTTATTGCAATAAAAGTTGAATACAAAATTATATTCAAAATATAATTTTTCAAAATTATAAAAGTTGACATATAAATACTTTAAGCAATAAAATCAAAATCTTTGCTCGTTCTCAAAATATTTTATACCTTTCATTTAATTTTTCATTTATAGATAATAACAAATACAATATAATTTTCATTTCATGTAAAAACTGTATGCATGAACCAAGTAATTAAAATTTATAATCACAACATGCGACAATTTTTAAAACATATATTTGTTTGTTTATTATTTAAAAAATAACCACGTTATTGGTATTATTATGCTTGTATAGAAATTAAAAATTAAATGTTATCTTTTGGCTTCCAGCATTTGATTTAATGATCATATACTTTCATTTTTTTTTTATAGTGATCCAAGAATTAATTTGGATTTCAACCATTTTTAATGGACACAATCTAAACCCTAAATCTTAGAATGCACTAGAAAAGTGAGCCTTCATGTGAATGGGATCTTAGGTCTTGCTATCAAGGTATTGATTCATATAGCAGGGTTTCATTTGACCGGATATGAGAAGCAGAAGGACTACACATGATTTTCAGTCCATACACAAATGTAAACGATAGAATTACCTAAAGGAAAGAAATAGTTAAATAAGATAAACCAAAGGGGCATCGCAGCAAAAGAAGAAAAGGAAGAATCCGCACGTACGCGACTGCGAAGGACTTAGATATGTTGATGGATATATACTAGGCAGAAGAAATTTATGTGATTTCACTTACATTTTGAGTTCATTTCGCCTTCTTGTTCGAAAAACGAACGCAAAATCAAGACCCCCCCCCAAAAATAGAAGAAAGCTTTAAACACACAAAACAGAACCACGAATCCTTTAACCCTTTCGACATGCGTGTGATAGAGGGAGCGGGGGACCAGTAATTTAGTTTTGTCTGAAAAACTGAATCTTGGAAATTAGAAAACGACCAGGTGTTTCTTTTCAAGAGTGAAAAAGAATGGAAGAGGAAAAGAAGCTTGAAGAGAAGTTAAAGGAGGTGGGATCCAAGCTGGAAACACTTCCTTGTACTAAAGATGGTGTTATTAAGCTTTTAAAGGTAACCCCATTTTTTGAATTTGAGCAAAAATCTACTCTTTGTTTGGTTGCTGAGAAAAACCTAGAAAGGGAATGAAAAGAAGTGAAATTTGGTTGGTTTAAGCTGAATTTCTTGCATTAGGGGTTTGTTGCATGGGAAAAATTGTTTGTAAGAAGGGCTTAAAGGTTGGAACTTTTTTAGGTTAAGCTAGTCAAGTTGTAGAATAACGTAGATTGTTTTAGTGAACCTTTTTGTTTGTTTCGTGTTATAGTTGAGGGAGTTTGTTTGAATTAGGGTTAGCAGTGCCACCCTTTCAAAAGGGTTGGCAGCTCGTGAAAAACTTCGTCTGGTCACTTGTTAAATCTGCCTTTTTTGGTTCTAAAGTGTATTCTGTTGAGCTCTTGAGGATTTGGTTTTGATTCTAGGGCTGAATTTCTGACCTAAGCCGAGGAAAGTGGATGCTTAGTGAAACATAAAAGGATGGCAAAGAAAAATTGGAAGCCAAGTAGATTGTGAAGTTTAGATGGGTGAAAGTTTTAGGGGCTACTCAAATTAACGTGTCAAATATGAAAGAATTGCCATTCTAACTTTCACATTGTTTGCAAGAGCTGTCATTCTAACTTTCACTTTGTTTGTGTGTTAAATCTTTCGAGATTAAAACGTGTGGCTTTGATCCAAGCTTTTGATTATACTGGTTGAATTAGGGTGCCCTGATATTGTTTTTCTTTTGCCTATCAAAAAAGAGAGGAAAAAGAAACTGAATTAGGTATTGAATTTGTGCTGGTGCATGTTGCTCTTGACCTCTAAGCTAATGTATATTAGGAATTTTCAAATGTATTCGACCTTGGTTTGTGTTTGAAATCAATTAATGATTTTGAGTTTTAGGCGATTTTGAGTTTTAGGCAACAGTGTTGAGTTTTTTTCTATTCATAAATGCAACAGTGTACAATCTTAGAGTTCTTGTTTTTATAGTAATGTTGCTGAAAATATTTACTTTATGGATTTACCTGCAGCAAGCTGCTGCTTGTCTTTCTGAGATGGACCAATCACCGCTGGTTTCAGTGTCAGAGTCAACGCAACCGTTTCTTGATGCAATTGTAAAGCCAGATTTGTTGAAGCATCAAGATAGGGATGTTAAGCTTCTAGTTGCAACCTGTATTTGCGAGATAACCCGGATTACTGCACCTGAAGCTCCTTACAGTGATGAAGTTTTAAAGGTTTGTATGCTTTACCGGCTCAATTAATTAATGGAATTGGTTGATTCACTTTATTACTAATCATAAAAGTTTGAAATTTTAATCCAATCTTGATGGTGTGTATCTATGTGCAGGATATTTTTCACTTGATCGTAGGCACTTTCAGTGGGTTAAGTGATACTGGCAGTCCATCATTTGGAAGGAGAGTTGTTATTTTGGAGACTCTTGCCAAATATAGGTCCTGTGTTGTGATGCTGGATCTCGAATGTAATGATCTGGTGAATAAGATGTGCAGTACATTTTTTACTGTCGCCAGGTGTGTTTTTTTTTCTTCCATTTTTTTTTATGTTTTTTGAGACAGAATAAAGGGTTTACATTTATAAGTGCTTCTATCCGACTCTTCTTAATCTTCAGATTCTCTTCTAATTGACACACAAAGATAGTTCATATTTGCTGCTGAAGTTTTGAAGCCATATTCTTTTGTTTCACACTTCACCTTTCTCATGTACATGTAACAACTTTAGATCACTGTTCATGCAACTAAATTTCAGACAAGCAGTTTATAATTCCTTTTCATTATTCTTATTTGTAATTTTTTGGGAGGGGGAGGGATGTTTCATCAGTCACTGGAGTGTACATTGAGATGATCAATGAACTGTAAATGATAACTAGATTCTTTTATTAATTTGTATTACAAGGTTCTAGTAGAAAGTTCATATACCTGTCTCTCTGTGTTGCTTGTTAAGCAAGCGACACGTTGTATCTGCTTATATTAGTTATTCTAAAAATTGTTGTCTTTTTTATTAAATCCATAAAATGAATTCTCCTTGGATTATTGTATTGCAAGTGTTATGGTTGACTTTTGTGTCTTAACAACATATGGAGGGGCAGATGTTGCCCCCCCCCCCCCACCCAGCCTTGCCCAAACCTTTTTATTCACGATTGTTTTCCCAAATTGAAGGGTTTTGTTAACTGGGTTTAATAGATATTGATCTGAAAATTTTCACACGTGCAGTGATGATCATCAAGAAAGTGTA
>Ga0325404_1002071_pt1 | contig 21388 bp, 10 predicted proteins | sample PopdelMetagenome_18_FD_205664 | JGI IMG/M metagenome (GOLD analysis project Ga0325404, IMG submission 205664) | Populus deltoides microbial communities from Bellville, Georgia, United States - Xylem-Control-R1 | ecosystem: Host-associated > Plants > Phyllosphere > Stem > Wood/Secondary xylem...
TTTGCAGGCCATATGCACCAAGCTTTTTTTTTAAGGTCACACCCAGAGTGCTGGCTCTATTATTTCATTACATTACATGTTAATTTTTTTTTATAGGATTATGATATTTTTATAATATCATCAATAACTATTTTTACACAAATTTTTTTGTTATTTTTTTTTATTTGTTGTCTGTCCTTCACGTGCCTTCAAAAAAGAATTAAAAAAATCCCTCTCACAATACTCGTGTGGTGTGTTCTTTTATATTTTTAATATATCTATGTTGAAATTATCAAAATGGTTTTTTTTTTATTAGAAAAATTGATGAATGTCTTTTTAACTCTTATTTCAAATTATCTTTATAATATATATATATTCTTATTGCTTTTGGTATTTATTGGATTAAGACACTGATCCAAAAACAATTTTTTTTTGTTTGTGATAAATATTTTAACAAGGGAAGGAGGGATTATACCATAATTTTTTTTTCTGATTTAATTTAAATTATTATTTTTCTTAAAAAAACAATTTTATTACTATATAGTTTAATAAAAAAAATTTAAAAGCGTTCCATACCATGTTTCATAGATCAAATATTTTAATAAATTTATCTTTCTTTCAACCATATGTGATTTTTGGTTAGCGTTAAAGCTTTTTTAATGTCTATAGGCACATAGAGTTATCCAGTGAGTAAGATTGCTTGGAAAACTAGGCTTCAACAGGCATAAGCTTGAGCTTCTACTGGGTTGTGCTAAGCGCTTGAGCTGGCTGGCAGGATGGCGTATCGGCTCAACTCGTATACACTTTATTATTTTTTTTTATCAAAATATAAGTGTGTATTAGGATAAAAAATAACCATGCTTTCGTAAACATGCACATATATACAAGAGCAGAAGAGCACTTGCGGTGAAAACTTAAAAAGGACCTGCCCACATAACATCAGAATATATCACTTTGCTGACTCTGCATTGATATCTTTGCACTTCCATGGCGCCAATCTTCATACACAAAATCTCTGGCATTTACAATATGAATTCATCAGAAGAACTTTTTGTTTATTAAAATCTACAACTGTCACCAAACCAAAAGCAAACAACTCCTGGCAGAGTGTTCATGGATATTACATTACACGGCCCCAAGGCATTCTCGCTTTTTACAATAAAGCTAAAATCATTATTTTACATGAGTAATAGGAAAGAGATCACATTCTTCTCAGATTGTCGACCCTTGCCTGCATGTCGCTGTCTATTCCGCAATCACATTCTCCTCAGATTGTCTAGCCTTGCCTGCAAGTCACTGTCTATTCCACCGTCTTCATTCCCTGTCGTTTCCACTTGTGCAACCTTACCTTTCGCAGCAGGGGCAGCAACAGCAGATGATGGTGCATTTACAAGCTGCAGATACATGCAAGAACAATTGTTGTATATAGATTAATGATTAATTCAAACCTCAATCACTTAGCCAGCATGCATGGAAAAGTAAAAGTTGAAATGACCATGTTACCTCCTGATTGACGTCAATTCCAATCTCATCAAGAACTTGGTTCACTAGGTCTTCAGTTTCTTCCTCTTCCTCATCCCCTTCCAAGGCATCATCAATGGCATCACCCATCACCTCAGTCACCATTTCCATCTTTTCATTCTGCCTCTCAAATTCTTGCATAATTTTCTGCAATGATGGCAAGTTCATCTGCCTATTCATCTGTCCCATCGCTTTTGTTACACCTTTCATCGCCTCTCCCATTGCTTGCGTCGATTTCAGTGTCTGAAATTTATTCAAAACATCCATATCTTAATATCATCAAGCCATATGACCAACTTTGATGCATTTACTTTTTTATGAAACGAAAGGGTTCAATAAAATTGTAAAATCAACACACTGAAAACCCCAGACACATGAGGGAAAGAAAAAGAACACCTCAAAATTTGAACTTCAATCAGAATCAAAATTTACATGTCTCCCCATCTTAAATATTTTGGAATCTCAAAACCAATCAAAATGAACTGAAATGCAATGCAGAATGGAAAAAAATGAATATTTTCGATAGAAAAGTCTTGCCTATATATAAAACTCTGGCAACATTTGATGTCATTTTATAACTAGGATTCTTGGCAATTCATTTTGTAAAAATCCTATCTCCTATTCTGATTAGCCTCTTCAGAGTTTTACCATGCTTATATATAAGCAGATGTAATCTATGACTTCAGGAACTCAGGAAGCCTGTCTGATGAAATGAGATATCAAGTTCTGAATTTTTTTTCTTCTCCTGTTATTCAAAAGGTACTTCATTCTGGATTAAAAAATGCAGCGGCATAGCCTAGAGGCTTCTGTGTATTCAAGCCATTCTTTGTTCTGTCAGTCTCCTTGTTCTACATGAAAATAGCTGTGGCAAAGATTCCAAGATTTCTAGCATGCCAGCCAAACAAAAACACGGTGTGTATTATTAACTGTCAGCAATATATTTTCGGCCACGAAACAAGCAGTTATAGTTTTTTTCAACAAAACATGGGCCAATGCTCTTGGTCTTTCGGTTTTGTGATGATCTTGCACGCAAAAACCATAGTTCACGTTCTGGTCACGATTCGAAGGGAATTAATTACAGTGAGAAAAGAAAACCTGCTTGGATTTTAAATCAGTCAAGTCACTTTTCAAAATTCCTCCCTCCCCCGAAAAGAAAAAACATTAAATTATGCATGTTGTTTTGCTACAATACACAGAGTAAGCGAAGCAAAACACTAAATATTTTCAATATATATACATATATGATACAGATATTTTTTAAGAAATAAAAAATTAAAGGGAAAGTCATCAGGATCAGGGAACGCATCAAACACGGACAAGAAGTAGTAACAAGCAAGAGATACCTGAATTCTAAGAGATACACCCTGAAGCTGGGACTTGAGCTTATAGAATTTCTCTATTTGATGCCTAGTCCTAATAAGGTCCTTCGCCATTACTTTCACCGCTCCCTGCAAGCAGTGTCAAAAAATTAAAATTAACCACATGAATTTAAAAAAAAAAAAAAAAAACCCTGCTTTAAATTCTTAAAAAAACAAATAAATTAAATAGCAGCTGACCCACCATCTGCCCTTGCTTAGCACTTTTCTTGATCTCAGCGATTAGTTTCTTTTCTTGCGTCTGTAGACCTTGTCTCTCCCTCTCTATCTCTCTAATAGATTTGTCCAACATTCTCTTATTTTCCCGCAGAAGTTCTGAATTTCACAGGAATTAATAACCAAATTAGCATCCAATAAAATTTCAAATTCATCCTTAATCAACATGAAAAACAAATAAATACCTGCGGGAGTTTTTTTCTTGCCGAAGAGGAAACTCATGTCGATGAATGAATTGGGATCGGAGAAGAGGAGTCCGCCCGGAGCTTAAACTGATAGATCGGATTCGGCGGAGTCTTTGTCTGAAGGGAGATTGATAGATTGCTTTGAAGAGGTTTTCGTCGTCCAAAATTCTTCCCTCCACCCTACTTTTCTTTTACGCGGTTAGAGGAGTTGTTAATAATCAGAGAATCATCGGATTTTACACGTGTCTCCTTGTCATGGTAGGCCCCATTCATGCTTTTAGACTTTTGTAATCTACCGGTTTATCTCATCTCATGCACTCGTGCTCTTTTGTAAACTGCTATTGTTTGTTTATTTTTATATTCCTATATTAATGTATTAGAATTAGTAAAAAGATTAAAAAAAAACTTTTTTAAACTTAATACCAAGTAATTGATGGATGTATTGAAATAGAGCGGAAAAAGAAAATTCTCTCTTTTATATTTTTATTTTGAAAATAAAAAAATCTAATTTAAAATTACAATAAAGAATTTTGTATCTTTATCATTGTCTTTTTGTACATGTTTTTTTTTTTTCGAAAGAGAAATTAAATACTACCATAAATGCTTCTAAATATTTTTAGAAATGAAGATAAAAAATCCTTGATTAAGTTTGATGTATTCAATTTTTTAAAATAAATATATTAAAACCATAAAAAAATAAAAATATTAATTTAATATTTTTAAAATAAAAAATATTTTGAAAATTCTTCGACGATTGGAGTCTATTACCGAGCAAAAGCTTAAAAAAGTGTTTGTTTACGCGGTAACTTTAGCTTTTAAAGTCAACCGCGTAAACATTATGTTTAATAACAAAGAAAAGCACTTGACTGTGTTGTGTGGGATCCATGTATTTTGGGTTGAAATCATCGGTTCCACACAGTAGTTGAGAGTTGCTTTTCTCGCGACTGCCAGGTGAATAATTCACCGGGGCACCTTTCACTTTAAGAAGTGAACAGTGCCCATGTGAATTAAATTCACATGGGCACTGTTAACGTGAACAATGCCATGATTCTAACTACATGGCACTATTCACGTGAACAATGTCTCCACGTCTGACCTTGTAAAAAAAATTATTTTTTTAAAATTATACTTTACTCAAAAAAATAGTGTTTAATATTATTTAATAACACTACATAAATTAGAAGAACATCACATGATGACATAGCATTTGTGGAATTTGATCGCAATTTCAATTTTGTTTCTGATGGTATTTTACTTGATTTTGTTGCACGCTCAAAAAACCATGAAAACTATAGTCATTATCAGATGAATTTCATACGTGATGAAATTGTAGAGAAGTTAATGGAATAATAAAAAATATTTGATATAAAATATTATTTATTTAATGATGTAATAATGATAGTTAAATCTACAATATTTAAATAAAAAACCATCAATATTAATATATATCTTTTTAAATTATTTTATAACCTCAATTTGAAAAGCATGTTTAACCAAATACATTAAACTATTTTTTATTTAACCTCAATTTTAACCACAGTTTTAATCAAACATATATCAATACCAAACCAATATCAATTAAAAGAACTTTTTATAAAATAACTTTTTCAAACCACTATCATAAAAGCTTCTTTTTATAAGTCTACCTATCTTGTTTGTGCTCACTTTCTTCTCTATCATCTCTCTTTCTTTTGGGTCCATAGGATTTTTTCTTTCATAAAATTTTTGGGTCTCTTCGAGATGCGATAATTTCAGCTATATTTGACAAACTCTTGTCTAGAATATAGAGTTTAAAATTCTTTTGATTTCATTTTTTAGCTATTTAATTATAAATTGAGAAAAGAATCAATATATTATTTTATAGATTCATTATATGAATTAGATTGAGGCTTAATCAATTAGATAATAATAATAATAAAAGCTTTGCCTGGTCTAATAGAATTCTGATGGAGGCCTTGCAAAGATGAAGGTGGAGGTCAACCAATATTCTCTCACCGATATAAGTCAAACAACAACAACAATAATAATTTTTTAAAATTTTTTCTTCATTAAAGGTAACTTGGGGGATTAATATTCTTCTTCTTCTTCTTCTTCTTCTTCTTTTTAATCCAAATGGGTATCGTGATACAGGTTGGTCTATAGAATCATCCTTCCTATAAAGCTATCATTTGTTTTATGAATGTCAATAGATTGGTGGACTTCATTAATTACAACTTTAATTTAATACAATGATTGTGTCCTCACACACTTCAATTTGTATGTTACCTATATAAACTTGTTTCTTTTAAGCAGGTGAAAAAAAAATATGCATGAAAAAGGGTGTAGATTTTATGATAGCCAAAACCAATAAATTCATGTCAAACAATCAGAGAGAAACTTAAATTGAATGCGAAGTTCAACAATAAACTAATTTGAAAGGAACAACTTGCAATAATAATAAAAAAGCAACAATTAAAGCTATAAATAAAGCAATTAATAAAACTTACTTTAATTCTCCTAAAATGGCATCGTCACCAACCTCTAGAAAAGTCATCCCAAAGAATTCCTTGAAGTGATTCTAAAACTCATAAATGGAATAGTCTTAGGTCCAAACTAGAAGGTTTCCCTTGACTCAAGTAAAAGCTTAGTTTTGTATGTTAAAGACATCGATCACCTATTAAGTTTTTAAAAAAACTTAGATGTAAAAAAAAGAGAATAATTCAGTCGATTTATATTCAACAATACCTTTTATGTACTAGATGGAAAAAGTTCAAGTTTAGTGCAAATCCAAATGGGTTGATTGTGGAATTAATATATGATATAATACAAATAATAAAGATGATGGTTTGTCCAAATCATTAATTGATAGAAACATATTTGATGTTTTAAACAAAATCTGGAAATACTTTTTTAAAATGATTTGCAACCTTATTATTATTTCGATGATAATCCAAAGCTAGGACCACTATTGTATGGAGGTAAAAAATATTTAAAATGTTGAACTAAGTAGTTATTCCTCAATGAAAGAAACTTATTGTAAAAGAAAATCAAGGTTTTTTATAATGGTATCCATAAACAATATATGAATTTGTTATAACCCAATTTTGACCCACTTATTTTAATTTAATTTTAAGGAGGGTAAATCTCAAAATTTAAAAGATTAGAGGTTTAAATGCAAAAGTTCAAAACTTCAGGGGCTAAATTGAGAAACGGGCCACCCACAGATCCGACGTCGTTTTGGTCACTCCTATTCTTCATCTTCTTACTCTGGAAACAGAGGAGACTACCGGTGAGGAAAATGCAGAGCACCACCAGACACACTGTGATGCACACGACTTCCACCACCAGCTTCTCAGTTCGTTTTCGTGTCCCTCGCCGTCATAACAAGCCATTGGCGCGTGAAGGAAACCACCACAAATAGTCCAACATTGGCAGGACTGTTGGTGTCCCAATCCAACCAAAACACGGAGTCTCAAACCCTATCCTCATGAAGATCACTACCCCAGGAAGATAATGATCAAGCTCAGGTATCCAAGTCCCAGTAAAACACCAACACGTCACTTCCAACCATGCTTATCCAGAGACTAGCCGTGAGCGGAGAGAAGACCAGGCACGTCCCCTATAAATACAAAGCTTTGGGAAAAAAGAAAGAAAGAAAAACAAAAAACAGAGAGACGACAGAATAGAAAACAGAGGAGATAATCCATAACAAAAAAAAAACACAAAAGCAGAGGGAGGAGAGACTGAAAGGAGAAGGAGGAAGAGAACATTCACCGGCCGGTGCTAGGACCATTACCTTCGTCTTCGTCTTCGTCAGGTAAAGCTTCCTTCTCACACTATTTTGAGCTTTTCAAAATAGTGCGAAGGTAATTAATTACCTTCGCACTGTGCAGTGCCCGCGTGAGTTGATTCACCCGTGCCTGCTGCCCAGCAGGGTCACTGGCTTGGGCCACTGATCAAGCTGGGCCGCTTGGGTCTAGCCCAGCCCAGCCCAACCCATACCGGTTGGGTTGGACCTAGCCCAAAAAAAAAGAAAAAAATGAATCCGGCCTGGGTTTTAAGCCCAGCCGGCCCAACTTGTGTTATAAAGGGTATGTTTGGCAAAAACACACCCTTATACCTTGGCCATAATTTTTATGCCCATTCTAGTTGATATTTGGCCAAACAAGCCCTCTTTTGATATCAGAAAATTCTAAAAATATTTGGAGATCTTCGTTGTTTTATTCGTGATCCCCTCACACTTTGTTTTATTTTTTTCTGTGTTTTGTATTTTTTTAGTCATATGCTCAATTTATGGACCAACACTGTTAAACACAAAATTTGTTGTGCAGTGTCTCTATTATTTCCATCTAATAAGGGCAAATGATAATAAATGTTAAACAAGAAAAAATGGCATAGGAAATTTCTTCCAATTCATTTTTTACGAAATTATTCACTGACGCCAGAGTCAGGAATATCATATTTTTTTGGATTTTGTGTGATATTTACCAACGTCAGAGTTGGAAAATATTTGTAGGAATTGTTCACTGACGTCAGAGTCATGAACATGAAAAGAAGAAAAAAGAGAACAAATTATTAGCAATTTTAGACAAAACCAGCAATGCAGCCTGCTTTAGGTACAACGCTTAAGGGGTGATAGCATCTTTCCTTTTGCGTAACCAGTCATGTACCATAAAATCTCTGTTGACCAGTTAGGGTTCATAGTAACCGTAATACTAGATAGCGACTCCTTGAACAAGACATTTTTCTCTCCAAAAAACAGATGCTAGATATCTGTTTTTTTTCCAGTCGAGATCTTAATTTTTAATCAAGTCGCCGCGATGTCCGGGTGTGACAAAATTCATGAAAGCATATATCATTCCTCAAGAAGAGGAAGAAGAAGAAGAGGAAGAAGAAGAAAAATAAGAATAAGAAGAAGAAGAAGAAAATGATTGGGGAACAAATTATAGTCATGAATACATGAAAATATATATAATAAGTGTTAATATATATATAAGGATCGAAGTCAATAATATAACAAAGATGAAAAAAACCTAAGACTATCGAAAATGACATCATGAGTTAAAATGATAAAGTCAAGTGGAACACTATGAGCTACTAATAGTAGTTAAAATGATCTTTAATCTTTCATATCTTCACATAATTTTTTTTAACTTTTATATTATTTTCTTTGAAACCTTCAAACTATCTTATGTCATGTGACTTTAAAATTCTTTTTTGATAAAAATAAATTGTTTAAGCTGACAAGATTTAGCTTTAAAGAGAATGGCAAAATGCTTTTGAAAGAAAAACTTCATTTATTTTTGTATGGCATATTGTTATTTATGCTGCTAAATCATAAATATTTTCATAGAAAAATAGCATATGTAATGCTATCTTTATGAGTTAGAAACAAAATATCAAGTTTGATTCACTCCAACCCAAATCATAAGGATGCCCACTAGAGTAAAGGTCACTATATTGTAGTAAGCCAGACCATAAAAGTCTTTGTTTGTAAAAGTGCCTCAAATGGAAATAAAGAAAGGGCACTGAAAGAATAGGTGGTCATGAGTCTCAACATGTAGCCCACAAAGTATTGAATGAAAGAAGGTGATAATTTGATAGGAATGGAGTCTGTCCATGGTATGAAGACAAAACAGACTAGCAAGCTATAGAATGTAAGAGTGTCTTGGGATGTGACCTGGAAACCAGAGAGATGATACATAGAGTCTATTGCTCTCGAGTCTCAAAGAACCTCCCAAGCTAAGTCAACAATAAACTTCACTAATGAGTGCCGATGATGTTTCTTTTTGTAATCACTAGAGCATTACTTCTAACTATCAAATTGAAAATTTGATTTTTTACAAGCATTGTCATTCTTCAGTCAATTAAGTTGTTATAGAGAGTTCATTTGATTGAATAGTTGTTTAAGATGTTTGAGTGTCATTTGAAACATTGCCCATGAGTCATTGAGACTAGTTGGACATTGAAAGTAGAAATGTATCTTTATATTTCTTTGGCAAGGGGTTTTGAAAAGAGTTCAGAAAGGCTTACTTGAGATTCATGAGGTTTGAAAGAATAACATTTCATTTTGGAGATACTCTTGATGTGCCCGAGATTGATAAGTCTACCCAATCACCAAGGAATTCTCAATGAATACCATTAATGATTTAATAGGCATGTTTTTCATCATTTGTTAGCGATAAGCACCACAACCTAGCCAATATTGACAAAGCCTACCTTGAGACATGGTGGTGAATTGAATATAGTTGTTTGCCAATATGTCTCCTAATTGATTCGATGTAGCCGTTAACTAGACATGGAACTAATGGAATCAATCATGCCATTTTTGGATTGGAATGTCATCTAAAGTAAAACCTTTGCCAAGATCCAATGATTTTGCTAGTTCACGAAGGCATTTCCAAGCTATTGAAGGCTTATATTCATGGCAATTTTGTACATGGCAATAGTTGTTAACATTATATGCTTAAAAATGGTGGAAAAGCTAAAAGATGGTCTTTTCAAACATACACTACTGGAACAAAAAAAAAAAAATGATGGTTAACATTTTAGAGAATCTAAATAACAAAACTATTTATATATAAAAAAACTCTTTATATACATTCTATTCTTTATATACATTCTCTAGTTCTTGTTCTCATCTCCTCATTTTTCTTTATTATTCTTTATAAATTTTATTTAATACGCAATTTATTTAAATTTGTTTTGTTTGATTACTCATATTTACTCATTTTTAATTATAAGTAGTTTTGCTAATTATATTTTGGTTTGTTAAATTAATTATATGCATATGTGTTTTTTGTATAATTAATCATTCTCATAGATAATATGATATGTTGCATCGAATCTTTTATTTTTCTATGAATGTATAATTTTAAAGACCCTAAAGTACTTAACTCTTAGACTCAACTATGTGTTTTTATAGTTCATAATAATTAAAACTTTTTCATTATAATGTTTTAGTTCATATTTAGTATAAAATAATTTTATATTCTAATTCTAATTAATAATTAAATAATATCATTTTCTAATAATAAAACCATGCAATGCATGGGTAATCAACTAGTTGAATGAATAAATGAAATTTCTACTTTAAGTTTAAGGAAATATATTTTACTAATGTTTTTATTATTTTTATAAAATATTATTATTTTTTTCCACATGTATTGTTCTAATATTTCACTTTTTGGAAGCCATTCTCATTATTTGGTCTTTATTTTGGAAAAAAGTAAAAATATTTTTTATTCATAAGCTATCATTTATTTTTATTTTTTTGTCTTAAATTTATTAACTTCAGATGAAAAATTTATGTAGAAAAAATTTATATGTTCTTATATAATTTATAAAAAAATAAATAAAACATGTTATTTTTTAGTTACAACACAATTCTTTTTTTTTTGTTTGACAATTTTGATTTAAGGCATATGATTGTTTATATTTCTCATATTAATAACATTAATAATTCTAACAATGACTTTTACAAAACACATCAATTTTTTTTTTCATACAACTACAAATATAACTATAACTATAGCAAAAAAAACACAACCAAAGCAAGCTACAATACCAAACTAATCGTTAAATGTTTAGTTTGATGTATTGGGTTGGATTCAAGTTGATATTTGATTGGTCTAGTCTAATCTCTTAGATGCCCAATCAACTGAAAAGCATTGAAAAGTAAGTGAAGATAACCATGTCTAATTTATCCAATAAAGTTTTTTGAATTAAATCTACTTTAGAAAAGTTAAGTCTGAAAAACACTTAACTTGCTTAATAATAAATAAAGATGACAAAAGGTTCTTATTATTTGAGTATCTATTTGAAAGTCTCTTTTCCTGTTTATCACTTATTAACAGATGATCTGATAACACTTTGCAAACATTAATTAGTAACCAAATAAATAAAGAATGCAGAAAACTTAAATGCATAAGGCATTTGGTTACGAAGGAAAAACCTTTTGAAGAATTCTTCAAAAGATAAAAAAAACCCTCCGGGGCAGCTAAACCTAGGATAGATAATTTTTTTCACTAGTTTGAATGATTACGAGAGAAGTATCTCTAAACAAAATCATTTGTGTCTATACTACCTTACTTGATGAGATAATGAACCATATTATGTCTCTTACCATAGTAGCTTGCCAATACATCTAATGATCCTCACACTATTGTCATCGTAACTAGAACCTCCAATTGCTAACAATTCACATAGAAACTTCCCTTAGGAGTATATTGGCTCTCCAACTTTTAAGGGATCAATTCTCCTTAAGAATTTCCTACACACTCCTCATGTGTCAAGAGTATGTGTTGCGAAACTCTGTGTAAACTCTTTAGCTGGTTGACATATTTGTTTCAATGCAATTAATGCTTTTACGTTCAAAAACTTTCCTCTGAAGCACACGACACACACCTTTTTCCAAACTTAACCTTTCTTATATACATGTCTTATGTGATAATGATAAGAATAATCTTCAAGTTTCCTAGTCTATCATGTTGGTAACAAACTGCTAACATGTTTTACAAAAGTATTGATAAAGTTATCTTTAGATAACTTTTTCTACTATGTCTGAACTTATTTCTTAAATAATCTAAACAAATAAGATAATTATAGAGAATATAATGCTAACTAATCTTGATAAACTTCTATCCTAGTCATATTATCGTTTTACCAACCGTAAAAAGATCTTCACTAATTTAAGCCAACAAAATGACATTTACAATTTCCTTTATTGACCTGATTTGTGACAAAACATAAAAAAATAGATTAGTAAGCGTTAAGTTCAGATCAAACAGAAATTCCTACAAACACAATCAGTTAGCATGCAAACAATTATTGGTGTTCTTAATAGTTCATAACATGCTCAAAAAGTTCTTTCATGTGAAAATTTCAAACAATTATTCAAATAATAGTGCATATGCATGAAGTTCAAATTAAAAGTATGGCATGCCGCCACATCATAAAAGTACTTATGCTTATCCCAAATATTACAAACCATTAAAACCAATTTAAAATCAAATTAGGATTTAAAAACAGTAGGAATAAAATAATTAAAGGCGTAATAAATATCAGCAGCACTATAATCCATGCATCTCCCTTTGATTTTGCATTAATCAAGGTTTTTATCATCATCATCTCCCACAATCATATGATGAATTTGCTCAATATGCAACCCCAATTGAACAAGCCTGTCATTAACCTATACCACATCCCGTTGGATATTAGAGAGCAATTTGTCAACTTCTCAAGTTTTTTGATCCCATCTTCTTGTAAAACTATCAAACTTGTTGGTTAAAAACTATTATTGATCCATGATAAGTGGAAGTAATGGGTTGGTTGAGGATGACTTTGGTTAAGATGAGGTGGAATCATTAGTAAAAAGTTTTGAAGTCCACTTGACTTTAAAGATTCTTCGGTGTTTTCTTACTAACTATAACTTCAGATTTCACAACAGTTATAACTGAAATTTTGCCAAAATTTTTCACTATGGTTCAACATCTGTTAAGGGAACCTTAGCCAGAACAACTACTCTAGTGATCAGACCCCCAAAGGGGAAACTTGATTCCTTGTCAGAGACAGCTTTTTGAATCACATATATAAAATATGTAGCAAGATCAATGGGTATATCAATCACAATGGCATACATGAATTATACCTTTTCAACAGTCAGTTCTGTGTGTCTAGCAATTAGCTATAAGTTGGTCATAATAATTTTTGCTAACAGTTTATAAGGTGCAACCAATGACTTCATAGGTAACCTCTATGACTTCATAGTCCATTTAGGTCCATTAGGTCTTATAAATAGATTACTCATTTGGGTTTTGGATAGTGCCAAATTCCTTTGAAAGGAAAACCCGAATTACTGATCTTAGGCATGCCATATAAGTCTCTAATGATAAAGGGGGACAGGGTAAGGGTTTAACCCCTCACTTTGGAAGTGATTGACTTTTCATCTAAGTCAAACATGTCATATTTAACATAAAATTCCCTCACAATTTTCACATAAGGAGCAGGGGCCCTTGAGTCAACTTTTCCCATTTGTTTTTTTTTGTAAAAATCTCTTCAATGAAAGTAAAGACAATATCAGATAAATTACTTATAGATACCTCACATTCTCCAAACATATTCTTCCTTGAGAAGTTGGTTCTGTATGCCTTTTTTATTTCTGGTAAGATGAAACACTTTATCTTGCTTGAATATGGTTTAGGTTTTAATGAATTACCCATGCCTTTGCCTTTCTCATCAGTCTTTTGAATCTTGGAAAGCTGAACAGGGGTTTTTTCAAGAGATGAGGTCTCTTGCTCTTGTTCATTCAAGGAGCTTGAAGAAAGTGGTGCAAGTTTCTTTTATGCTTTCATCTTATGCCGACCTTGTATAAATTAACACAACATTCATCAATAATGTTTTCAAGAAATTTCAAGATTCATACTTTTCAACCTCATACAAGATCTAACAACATGTTCTTTTATTGGATTAAGACATAATCTTCTTACCATTTCTTTTGAACGATGTAAAATGCAAAATTGAAGAGAAGATTTTCAATAAGTATTAAAGAGATTATTAGGGATATAAAGAGAGAAAAGAGACGAAAGGTTTTGCCTTGGAAATGGATAAAACAAGGACTTTAATTCAAGATGACATAAAAAGAGAACTGATTTAACTGAAGCTTGTGGTGAAAAAGGATATAATAATGCAATATTTGACAAAGGCTCTATAATATCAAATCACTTTTTTTTATTGATAAGTTTTACTGGCTTCTCCCTATTAAAATACATCATTTGGTTGTTTAAAGATCTTCTTTGAAACCCAAAAAACCTTCCTTGAACCACTGATCATTTTTTTTTAAATAACCACATCATTCAAAGATATAAACCTTAATAAGGTAAGCCAATTTTTACCCTAAAAACACATACAATTGACAATTTTGAAAAGAAATACTTACATCAATGGTCAATCTTTATTCATAAAAGCATATCCCTTTATTTGACCAAATAGAGACTTGAGTGTGTGAGTGAGATAAGCATACCATTTTGATTTAAAAAAAAAACTTTTTTTAATTATCTTTATACATTGATAAAATATGCTTAGGAGGGTGTCACCAACATACTTTGAAAGTCAAATTTTATGTTAGGGCCTAAATACGTGAACATTTATTATTCCTAACATAAATTTTGGTTAACTCAACAACTCTATTATGAAATTTTTTGTTTATTTCCTTAATGAAGTGAGCAATGACTTTTTTTTTTCAAGGAGTTGAATAGAGAGAAAAATAATCTGTTATGATATTGCTCATTTATTTCCACAATAATGTAAGCAATCAATTTTTTCTTAATGATTTGAAGAGAAAAATAAAAAGATCCATTATGAGATTGCTTATCTATTTCCACAATGATATGAGCAATCGATTTTATCTTTATGGATCTGTATCATGCATCAACCATTGACCATCTTGGCAAAGAAGAATGGATCAAATTATCAAAACCAAGAAATTAACCGATTATTCAACACATAAGCATTGCTCTAAGCTGCTTGAATTTTTTAGGATATCATCATAGTCTAAAAGCTTTTATGCCATACCTAAAATTAGATGGTCTTTTGTATCCTTTTCTATAATGGATTATAAGAATACTATGATTAGAATTTAAGTCATCAAATCAAATTTACTTTTATGTTGTGGATCATATCATATATTGATGAAATTCTCTTATCAAAATGACCATATCATCAAATTGACAATGACCTGTTGATTTGAGAGAAATCTTCACATATATATATGTACAACATTACAACCTCTCATTAGTTGGTCAGGGGAAGAGTCATATTGCCTTTACCATAACGATAATTTAAAGGTCAATGGTGGTGGCCAATGGTGTTTCATATCGATATCATCCATGGAATATATATAGTCGAGTCTATTGCTAACTTTTTATTTTCTTCTTTGGTGAAAAAGTTGCTTTGGATTTTTGCTAGCTACAATGTCCGAACCTGCCATGTTTAGGCTTAAGAGATTTCTTGGGTGTGTCCCTACTTGTCTGAAGTACATATATAACTACTTGCCTGTATAATTCCTCTGATGAGAAAAGATGAGAAGTTGAGTGAGATACAAATACAGAGCAATTGTCCTGTGTAGTGCAATAAAATTTCTATGACGAAGAAAAAAAGAAAAAAGAAAAATGGAAAACCCTGATAAGTTGCAATCATTTTCTATGGCTTTAATTTTACTTGTAAGGTTGAGGCCATGTGCTAAGGCAGTGAAAAAGCAAGAACATCACTTCTCATGGGGAGAAGAAAAATTTCCATCTGCTTTTTTTTTCCTTTTCTCACTTTGTTAATTCACCTTTGTGTTTTGCTTTAACGGTTCACCGTGTGAATGGAGTGTTGAATATTCCTTCTCTGCAATTCAATTCAGACAACAATCCCTCCTCCTTTGAGTACTGCTCCTTTCAAACATTACTTTCATTAAAAACGAACCACCTTTTCTCCTTTTTTTGATTAGATGGAGGGCTAAAAGCCTTGGAAAGAAGAAGAAGAAGAAGAAGAAGAAGAAGAAAATTCAAATAACCTTTGACTAAAAAGAAAATGAATATGATTAGAAAGAAAGAAAATAAATAGATTATTGATTAGATAAGTCCCCAAAACATTAATTACATTGATGATTTAGATTTGCATTTTGATAACAACATGAATATTACAGAATGAAGCCATTGGCAATGGACTGATTAGTTTTGAAATTAGTGGTTTCATACACTGGGAGCTCCTCTCTGTACCTTCCAATCCCAATAAGATGATCGAGCTCAAAAAGATCAGAGCTTGAACAACTCTCATCATCATCACTGTTGCTATCACCATCACCTTCAACATAGCTGTGAAAGCCCCTGAAATCAAATTCACTAACACTCTTCTTTTGATGACAACTCCTTCTCCAATAACCTGCTGCTGCTCCTCTAGCAACCTCTAATTCCCTGACAGAAGTACTCTTGACAGCTTTTTGAGGCATTGGCATCAATCCTGGATCATCTTCATATATACATTTATGCCCACAAGGTCTAGAATCCTCGTCAACAATGACACTGACTGGATAGAATCGAACTGACCTTTTTGTGCCATTGCTTGGTTTCCCTCTTGGAGGGGGTGTTTTGCTTAAACAAGACCTTGAAAAGGAAGTAACCGATGAGCAAGCAGACTTTGATTTACGCTCGAAACTTACATCTTCCATGGCCCCAATAGAGCACATTTTCACTTTCTTTGCAGCACTTGCTGAATTGAAAATAGAATTTAGGAAGCTTGCAATGCGACCACCTGGTGAAATTGGCTGTTTTACCTTCTTTAATTCACCATAGATTTTTAATGCTCTTAACTTTGTCTTACTAAAGCCTCCGCCTTCACACCTTGGCTTCTGTTGTGGCGTATCTGAAAGTGGTTTGGTTCTTTGTTGGGCAAAACTTGAATTTTGTTTGACACTGGACTCATTTTCAGAGGACGAGAACACATCTCCTCCTCCTCCTCCTCCTCCTCCTCCTCCTCCTCCTGCAGAGCTAGAGTCTGAAGAGCTTGAGGTCGCGTTATAATGCTTAGAGCCACGAGAGCTTCGCTTCTCCATCCAGCTTTCAATCATGACAGCTCGACGAAGAGTAGGAGATGCTTGTTTCTCCTCTTCAAGAAACGATGCATCACGCCTGGTTGTTGAAACAGAGTTGCAACCCTGTTTCTTGATCATGGTTGTTTCTCTAGAGTATCGCCCCAACACATGTTCTTCGCCGTTGGAATCATCAATCGAACGGTAAATAGAATCAAGAAGAGTCGAAGAGAAAGATGGGGTCCTTCTTCTCTGAGGGAATGTGGTTTCCCTTGAAGATCTCTCCTTCTTGTACATGTTTTGAGCACAAGAAATGTAGAGGGCAAACAGACCTAATTATAAGAAAAAACTTCCAGTGAATCAAGGCCCAGAGGAGGATTTGACAGGAAGAGGGTGAGAGCAAGCTAGCTGGGGTAGCTAGAGATCCTACGGACAGTGAAGTATAGTTTAAGGGGGTTTGGGAGCTTTAGTGTCTGCTAAGGGAATGTCAAAAGCTGCAAGACACATTAATAGAATTGCAAGTAGTCATGTGAAGTAGAAAGAAAGAAAGCCTAAGCAAATTAAATAAAATAGTACGAGTACCGGTATTCTTTATCCTGTGGTGTTTGTGTGTGTAAATGTAGCGTGTTTGTGTACGGCTTGTTTTGAATAATAATAAGCTTGAGACGAGAAACACGAGTACTGAGGCAGAAAGCAAAGAAGAGGGAGAGAGAGTAAGGCAGGCAGGCAGGCAGGCAAGCAGAAGAGTGGAAAAGCGATCTCTGTGCTGTGCGTGGCTGTGGAAAGATTTTAAAAGGAGATGCCGCGCGTGCGGGTAAATTGTGGAAGAAACTGTAAGTTGGATGCGATGGACAGGTTGGCGGGCAGGTGATGATTGCTTGGCGCTTTTCATTACCTTATTTACTGTGTTGTCAAATGTCAACAGGAACATTTCTACTGGTGGCTGACGTAAGACAGGAATTTCAATTTTTATTTTTTTTAATATTCTGTCTTTGAGGGATGAATTGCGAGGGACCGTTGGGATCGACTGAAAATTGATGAAGAGCTCATAAAAAAAAAAAAAAACCCAGCCTATCTGTTAATAATTTCAATTAAAAAAAATAAAATGATAATTGATTCATTTAAAAGAAAATACGTGGCATGACCAAGAAGCATTATGATTGATATTTAGTACTGCTACTGCAACTGACCATGATGGTTCCATGATGTCCAACACTATTCAAAGCTTAACTAACTTGGAAGACTTTATGAGTGTTCGATTCAATTTGTTTTTTTTTTTTTTATATATATAAAGTCTTTAATGTTTAGTTCTTGTGAAAGTTAAAAATATTTAATTCCTTGTATAAGATAAATTCTAGGTGTGTTTGTTTTCTGGAAATTAATTTTTGAAAAACTATTTTTAAAATTTTTCTGTATTTGTTTGTCATTAGAAAAATTGGTCAACGAAAAATATTTTCTAGTCAACGAAAAACACTTTCCTGTCAAAGAAAAATTTGATTTGATTTCCAGAAAAATATTTTTCTTTTATTTTGGGCGAAAAACACTTTCCAGAAGTTATGAAAAATTTAGAAATATCATATTATTTGTTGATTATATCAAATTTGGTCCTCAAACTTTTGATTGCTATATATTTTGTTTGAATCTTTTTTTTTTTTAATTTCATCCCTTAAAATTTGATATAATTTAATTTTCATATTAACTTTAATCCTTATTTTTATGATTGTTATTTACTTTTCTTTTATCATTTTTTTAATTGAAAATTTTTATCTATCAAATTTGATCCTCATTCTTTTTATTATTACTTATTTTATTTAAAATCATTTATGAAATTGTAATTATTATTATTATTATTATTTTAATTTCATCATTTTTCAATTTTTTTATGATTTATTTTATTTGATATAATTTATGAAATTAGATTTTTTTCAATTCCATTCTCATTCAACTTTTTAATTTGTAAGATTTGTTCCTTATTATTTTAATAAACTTGAAAAAAAAATAAAACATTAATAAACTATTTTCTAGCTCATTTTCCATAACATAACCAAATACTGAAAAGTGTTTTTCAATTTATTTTCCATGATACTACCAAACATTGAAAAATAATTTACTTTCTCGAAATTCTCTTTTCAAGAAATCCACTTTTCAAAAGGAAACTACTTTCCTACAAATAAACGGGCCTAAAAGACTTTCCTAGTTAGAAGCTAACTCTCGGATTAATTATTTTTCCTTGTAGACAAACTAAATCTTAGAATTAGTATTTAAAAAGAGTAGTATCCCTCATTGTATTTCTTTTGCCCGTCTCATTACATAAATTTCAATTCAAGTTCTTCTTTCAAGCTCTATACTTTGCAATTCATTTTTTTTCATAGCATTATGTTTTATTTTTCATTCACTTTCCTATTTTAGGGTTTTATATGAAAACTAAATCTTAGAAATAGTATTTAAAGAGAGCAATATCCTTCATTGTATTTCTTTTCATTACACAAATTTCAATTCAAGTTCTTCTTTCAAGCTATATACTTTGCAATTCATTTTTTTCATAGCATTATGTTTTATTTTTCATTCACTTTACTTTCTTAAGTTTATTGTTTTCTTTATAGGTTTCTTTACAACTATTAAGATGTGGGATGAATTAAAATTCTACTGCAGGATTTACAGGGATTCTTTTCTTGTTAAAGGATAAAAAACTAGGTACAATAACAAATGCAAGATGGGAAGAGATGGATATGATAGAGCCTTGACGAAAATCAAACTCAGTTTTGTGAAAAGTAATAAATTTAAATTTTTTTGAGAGTTCCAATGATCCCGTTAGATAGATTTAGAGTTGTTTTAGGGTTTTATGCGAAAATTACATAAAGATCAGATGTTTTGTTTCGGCTTTGAATATTTGCTTTAAAGGTTGGATTGTTGCAAACCACAAGTCGTCCAATTGCTCGACCTCTAATGGTAATCTACACGAACCACTAGTGAAAAATCTCGTAAACCTTTTTATGAGAGAAATATTGCTATACCTTAGAGTATTAACTCTTTTTTTTTTTTGTATTTTAGGTATATCAGTATTATACTCTAGTCACATTTTTCACCATCCACAGAAAATAAAAGGCATAACATTCTATTTATAGAAAACCTAAAAACTCTATAAATAAAAAAAAATATCAATTTGTCTCTTAAATAATATCACATACATTATTTTAAGCTATTTTTAAAAATTTATTCAATTAAATCCCTACTTGATTTTTCTAGGTCTAGAATTGCAATTCTTTATATAAATTACTCTCTAGTCTTCAATTTCTAAAAATTATTTACAATCAAGTCATATTTGATTAATCATCCCATTTTAATTTTTCACCAATCGTTTTTATATGTGTAACCAATTAGATTTTCTAATAAGTTAACTTAGATATAAATCACAATCCTAAATAAAATAGAATTAAATAATTAAACAAATTAATTTATTATCATTCAATAATTGATTGATTTATATTTAAAGATCAAGTACAATATCTAGCAACCTGTCATAATCCCTCAAATATTAGAAAAGTCATAAGTGGTTTGACTCAACTTTTTAGTGACTAATTTTTTGATGTAATTATTATCCCTTAATCAATAATGTTTCAATTAGACATTAAAGCATGAAGTGTATCTACTATCTCAAATTATATTTGTTCTTAACACTATAGTCATTGATTATTTGAATAAGACTTGAAACTATTTGCAAATCTCATTCCACCTTGCGCACTAATTTACAATCAATACTATTTAAGAACAAATGAAATATTTTTTCTAATTCATCAAGGGTGATGAATACTCTATTGGTTACTTAAATACTTTCATATAGTTCATGTTATACCCAATATCTGCTCATTTGTTACCATTGATTAGAACAATATGTAACATGATCAAAACATAATACTTTTTATATAAGATAACTTATTGATATCAAGTCTAAGGATCACTTACACAAACATCATATGAACCTTTCCATTGACACAAGTGATCTCTCCATATGGAATTATCATGCTAGTCAATTCAATGAACATGTCATCTGACAAGCATCTACATATTAGTTTTAGGTATCCATCATACTTCAACTTATGAGAACAACTACTTTCTTCCACAAATGAAAGAAAATAATATGTACTAGTCTCAACATCTCTAATTAATATTCAATCTTAATAGAGCATTGACTATGAACATTTTAGGAACAATGCTTTGATGTAATAAGAATCCCATAATTATAACAACTTTATAATTTTCTTTGCAGAACATTTTTGTCTTAAGAACTTTATCTTTATTCTAGATTCATTAATCAAATATTTGGTGAATATTAAAGATAAGTAGGCCTTTATTAATAAATTAAATATATTTCGATGCCACTTGTAACCAACTGATTGTTTATAAGGCATTTCCACTAACAGGTATACTAACAAAATGTCATCTTGATGAGTTTAATTTAATTATTACAAAAATTTTATCTATTGGTGTTAAAATTGATGATGAGGATCAAGCCTTATTATTATTATTATTATTATTATTATTATTATTATTATTATTATTAT
>Ga0325404_1002072_pt1 | contig 21384 bp, 10 predicted proteins | sample PopdelMetagenome_18_FD_205664 | JGI IMG/M metagenome (GOLD analysis project Ga0325404, IMG submission 205664) | Populus deltoides microbial communities from Bellville, Georgia, United States - Xylem-Control-R1 | ecosystem: Host-associated > Plants > Phyllosphere > Stem > Wood/Secondary xylem...
GAATTCCTGCAGGAAAGGAATCAAGAAAAAGCCAACCAACAGTAGAGTAGAAACTTTGATTGGCTAACCAGTACACATATTTGCTTTCCCTCCTTGGAAAATCCAAAATCAATCATGTTCAGAAACAGAAGAAAAGTTTTTCTCAAGATCATCGGTCTATACTCATGTACTTGCCTCCAAAGTTCATGGTAATAACTTATATCATTCTGAATGATTCGAGCGCTGTGCGAAACACCTTTAGTGACTCTTCAATGCCTGCAAATAGCCTCACCTTCCTCCAAAAAGGAGATTTTAGGTTCATATTCTGCACCTCCAACCTACGCATAAAAAGAAAGCAAAAACTTGTCCTAGGATCACAATCCAGGGTACAAAGGAGCACATTCTGCTTAAAGATGTAGCCAAGCCTTCTATTGTTACAAACCATCAAGAATTACCATTGATTAACTATTATTATTATTTCCTACAGCTGCCAAACTTCCCAGATCAGACAAGCATATAGACTTTTATGGACAGATATTATTATTTCATAAAGGTGCTTAAACAAAGATTCCTCTTCCTGCGAAGTTCTCAAAATACCAACTGGGTATTAATATTAGTTGCCTAATCTGATGTTAGTATTAGTTTTCTGCTATTTCTATCTTAGCATAACTTAACTAAATAGCAAGATAACTATATTCCCTACTTATTACTATGCAAAATGCCTAGTCTGGATGAGGACAGGCACAAATTATGAGAAAAGATCACTGATAAAGTTCTTCGATGCACAGTCAAGCTGTGAACCTCCAACTGGATCCATTGGTCAGTTCTACTGTCCCAAGCTTGAAGAAGAGGTGGTCAGATGGTGTTTCAAGCCATCTTGCTGCTCAACCTCCTGCTTGTGGGACATGTGAGATTCCTTGTCCACTTTTGGAGAAGATTTTTTTAATCCACGATTAAACTCCCTCCTTTGCTGCTTCATTTGTTCTTTCAACATAGGAAATGTCATTTTCTCAAGCTTCTCTTGTTTAGGAGAATCATCATTACGGCCTTTTAGGAATGGAGGAAGAGGTTTTGCAGGTCCAGAGAGGTACTGAGTGATGGCTGCTGGGGTGCTGTGTCCTTCTTGTGCACGTTTTGCTTGAGCAACTGAAGTTGCTTTCCCACCAACATTAATATCCTTCCAGCATTTGGACACCTCTTCCAACCTTGCTTTTTCTTGGACCTGAACCCAATCAAAGCAATCACCAAATATAAATAATGTATTCTAATGAGACAGAGAAAGGGAGAGAAAGAGTCATTGTTTAATTGACTGGTAAAAGTTCATGGCTTGCAAATACAAGGAGATAGGAGATAGAGTCTTGTATTCAGCCACTTCATCAGGATAAAAAATAATAGAAGAAAAGATAAAGTGAGGAATTCCTTCACATGCTCCTTCCAAAGAGCCTATATTTTAGAAGGTCCACAATAGTGTAGTGATCTAATAAATGCACCTGGCATAAAGCGGCTGCTCTCAAACTGAAGACTTCAATCATTGTACTATGCAATGACTTCCAGACAAGTACAACACATCACAGTTATTTCACCTCAATTATCTATATAATCGTTAATTATGTTTGAGTAAAGAGTTCGTTATCAAGCTAATTCAGCAGGGATTGCATCCAATGCCCGAGACAATAGAATTGGGACCGAGGTTTACATCATATAATGGCTAACAAGACTCCAAATGGCCTGTGATTTCAGTGATGGTGATGATGCTGATTAACTATTATCTAAAAAGCCAAACATCTGAACACCGTGAACATAAAGATGTTGAAAAAAACATGTCTAAAAATTCAGGTGGATGTTTTAGCAAAACTCAAATAATTCTTTGGGAAAATTGGCTTCAGAAATTGGGAAGCTTTTTCCACCATTTAATAATATAAAGCTCATGTCACCATTAGTGAGAGAAGATTTGGTATCTACCTATTCAAACCTATACATGCTGTGACTTTGGTCAGAGAGATTTGGTTCATAAGTAGTTCTACTGCAAGGAAAAGCAGAAACCCTACAAGTTTCAAATGACAGTGATCTCATATTCAGAACATATTTCTTTATTTTCTCATCTGGTTTTGTAACTGTGAATTAATACACTTCTCACCATATCTTCTTTCACTTTCTCCAAGGAAAGAAAATTAAGACAAGAATTGTGAAATTATGAACATATTTTTGGAAAGTGATTGTTCAAAATATGAACAGCCTTTAACATAAATCATTGTTATTGAGTGTTGTAAGAAGAGAAAGAAGAAATTATCAATAATAATAGCAGCAGCAGAAGGAGTAGTAGTAGTAGTAGAAAGAAGAAGCGCGTTCTTGCCTTCTCATTATTGTAGAATGTTTTTCTACGCTCCTTTGCCCTATAAATAGCATTTTTTATCCCATGGTTGTCCATAGATCCATCTGGCCACAGTTCCGCAAGCTGAATGGAATAAAATAAAGAGTTAACAGACTGATCATATGCACTAAATATATTTTTCTTCTTAATTTATAGTATTCTCTTTAGATTGTCACTGTTTCCAAAAAAAATTTTAATCGTGGTTCTCAATCTCTACAAAAAGTTGTCTTTATAAAGATGAAATTTGTATTCCGTAACTGAGCAGGCACAGTACTATAAAATTATAAACTCTCAGGCATGGCTAACATTAACCAGATAAAAAGCAATAATAAGATAAACTTTTTACGTGAGATTAAAAACAAAAAGAAGGGCTACAGTGAGTACCTCAACATACAACTTTCTGATATGTGGACCTTTGTCTTCATCCATCCCCTAGAAAACATTAAGGGGTAACATCAAGAACATAGTACAACTATCAAATTTTGCCACAAGAAGCAAAGTAAAATAATGGCGTAGTTATACCTGAACAAATAGCTCATAAAGATCACATATCTTATCTTCCATCTTATTGTCCATAACATCCTTCTCATCCATAGCTCCTTTTTCTTCATAAATAATTGCTTTCTGAAAGTCACCACCTGCTTTCTCTCTTTTAGATGCCTGCTTTATCATACATAGCAACAGTAAAGCACGCAATAATGTGTCCTTTGGAACAACACTAGCAAAAAGTTTAAACTACTAAACTGTTGCTTTCTACACAAGTCATTCATGCAAAAATGGGAACAATGAAAATGTGTTGTGATTGTAGATGCACCTTACTGGAATGCAAAATAATCCAATAAATAAAAAAATGATGATCATTTCCTCTCTCCACTATACTAAACAACATTCGGTTACACTGCCAATTACTGTACAAGATGACACTGTTATCAGTTTACTTTTCCAGATTATGTTGAGAGGAATAAAACAAATTTATTAGAAGCCCATCAACTGTTACAGAGACAAAGTAGCAAATACTAGTCTTCTTGATGCATTGCTAACATACACACATCGATTGAAATCTCAATTACATAATGTTTTAATGAAAATGAGCTTTATTTAAATTGGAAATGAACACTTGAGCATATTGGAAACCTGCAGTTCTATCATCTCCATGACCTCCCTTCTAATAAGCTGGAATCTGTCAGCTTTCTCTTGCTTTGCTGTTGGTCCCATTTCAACCATCTCTCTCAGATTTTTCTGTACAAAAACAATTTGGAGGAAGGGTGAAGAGTATGGGGAAATCAGTTTATGTGCATGGAATCAGATTAAAGAAGAGCATTAGAATATCTGTCAATTACAATGTATAATTTTCCAGGATTAAATAATCACTATTCCATCTTAGGCTGATCCAAGATAATCAACACTGGTACTTACAGTGAACTATATTGATCATGAAAACCTCTAGTGTGTTTACGATTAACTATTAATCCAATTGTAATGAAACTGAATACCTTCAGTGTCCTGAGCTGAATTAAATGCCCAAGAATACTCATAAGGCGATTGATTAATTCCTCTGATATTTTTCCTTGGCTTGACTGCTGCAGTTACCAGAGAAAATTAAGTTCAAGATCTTACACATGTTCTGTCTGTGAGAGATAAAGAGAGAGAGTGTAAAGTTTCACATAAGAAAAAAATTGGAAAATGATTTCTGTACCGCTAGCTTGGCAACTTTAGCAAGCTTCTGCTTCACTTCAGAAGGCAATCTTCTTTTGATAGCTGTGGATGAGGCATCAGTATCCTGAACTTCAATATTCCGCGGTCTAGCTGTAAATAAAGATTTTTATATCTTTGGACTGGAAAATAATGATCATTTATTAAAGATATCTTCGAATTTTCTCATTGTATAAGACCAAATTTGCTTGCAAAATTGGGTTACTCACATTCTGCAACCACTTTCTCTAAATCCCTGATGGCCCTTTCAAGCGTACTACCCTTAAGCTGCAAGCTAGAAACATCCTTTGGAAGTATGATGGCAGTTTTCTGCCAAAATAAAATAAAAATGAGTTTAATCTCAATGAAATTCATATCATATATTGCAAATACACAACAAATTATATGCCACAAGAACTGAAAACCATCGTAAAAGTAGACTGTCTGCAAACCAAAACAAAGCCATCTTATAGTGCATGATCCAATTAAAGATACACCCCGAGCTGGGTAGTGAAAAGGATAACTACATATCCTGAGAAGAAAGACCAATGATTTTACTATTTCACCAGCTATAATTGTATTAGTAATCTCCAATGCAACAAAAAGAGGATAATTGACAGGCATCAATCATATAAATCAATGTTTTCTGAAAATAAAACATCACTTTAAGTACTGTGTTCACAGCAAAAAATTGAAACTTTGAAGCAAGGTTGTTAAAATCGCGAGTTAACTCTTAAAATCTTACGATTTTACGAGTCAAAATGTATATAACGTGTCAAATCGGGTTAAAACTTGAAATCGGTCAAACTTGGTTAAAATCGGTAAAATCGGACCGATTTTACGAGTTTGACCGATTTTGACCGAGTTTGCCCGATTTCGAGTTTTAACCCGCAAAAGTTAAAAAATTTACTGCCTCCCTGTCCGAGTCCCCTGACACTCCACTACATACTCCCCAGTCTCCCCTTTCCCCATTGCCCAAATCGCGAAACCATGGGAAGACAAAGGTAGATGGTGAGGAATCAAAGAAGTAAAATAAAAGATAGGAATACTTATATAAAGAGAAATACTATGTTTTAGACTAACCATTTGTTAACTACAAAGAAAGAAGACAAAGACTCAGAGAGAACTTGAAATACATGTCTTGCTTGGTGGGATATTTGGACATTATTTCTAGGACTTGTTACTAACATAAAAAAGATGGAAGGTGAGGTGGCATGAGATTAAATTGATGTCATTTTGTATGTTTTTGTTCTTGTTGTCACGGGTTCACTGTATTTGTCTCTGTTAATATTTTTTTTTTTGAAGTTGGTGATATACCTTTGAATGTTGTATCATCTTACTAGTTGTCTGCAGTATGTTTCGAGACCTGTCCTCTAGAAAATGTTTTGAAACTCTATCAATAAAACATAGTTGTTCAATCTTATTTTTTTTCTTTTTGTATTTTTAAGTTATTTAAACCATGTATGAATTTTTATTTGAATTATGTATTTTAAGGTGTTTGGATATTTGTATTGTTTATTTCACTTTTATTTTAATTGTGTTATATTATTATTTACTACTTGACTGAAATTGTCAATATATAATTAGTTAAAATATTTTTCTTGATATTTTACGATTTTACGATTCGAGTTTATATTGTATATTTCGTGCCGTGTCAAAAAAACGTTTTTGACAACCTTGCTTTGAAGGGTTTCTTATGCAAACTATAGTAGATTAAACAGCAACAAATTAACTAATAATGTTGTTTCTTATATGATTAAAAGCCAAGAACTATCCTGCTAGTGACCAGTATTCAGCAGACAAATCACCAAATAACGTTTTCAAAAGAAATCACCCGTAAGCTGCAAGGGAAAGCAAAACAAGTTTGATGGATACTTTTGTGCTGGGATTTCTGGTGAATATCAGAACTTATTACCTTTTCAGCTTGCACTGGATACTGAGGAAGATTCAGGTCAGGCAGTTCATGTCTTCCTTTCTTGTTTCTTTGAGAAAATTTGGAAGAGGATGTATTGCTGGTTTTACTAGCTAATCTTTTCGATTGCAGCCCAAGTTGGCTGGGAGCATAGTTTTCTTGATTCTTTTCATATGCAACTACAGATAATTCACCTATATCTTTCACACTTCTACCCAAATTCACAGGCTGGAGGACTCCATTCATCTGTTTTTCAGTGTTATTCAGTCTTGTGCAGGAGATGGACTCATCCCTGTTTGTTATTCCTGAATAAGATGAATTTTCAGATCTTATATCAAGAGCAGCAGGCTTTTTGTCAGAAGATCCTACGGGATAAGTCAATGAATGCAGTTTCCCATCATGATGATGTTCACCATCAGCAGCTAAACTCTGAGAGTTGGTTGGAAATGGTTCAACCAGAGGTTTATTCCTTGTAGCAATATCCATACTTGCATGACCTAATTTTGCATGTTTATTTCTTACATGATCATCATCCTTCTCTTCTTTAGCTTTTTGTATATTATTCCTTCTTTTCTTTGGCTGGCAGTGAGTGGATGAGATCGGTTTGTTCCTGGCATTGCAGATAAAAGAAAATCAGATCAATGTTCAAATGAAGAAACTACTTGAAGTACCATGACATGCTATTTGGCCAAAGACGAGAAAGAACAGAATGGCAGTAACTATAAAAATCAGTTAGTGAGCTATAAATGTATTCTTCACATGCAAGTGTATGCTCCTCCACCACCCATCGTAATCTCTTGTACCTATATTAATGATGAATGTCCTTACCTTTATACCTAGACACCCAAATTTTCTGTGGCCATCTTTGTTCAAGATCTTCCAATTACAGGAAAAGGTGTCACCATTATTCTACAATACAGAACATACAAGTATAATATTCAACTCAATTCATGCCTTAACCAGGATGTTGCTCTTCGTCTTCTCCATATCCTAAGCAGTAAAATAAGTGTGCACATGTTCACCAGTCAGGTTGGTGTTTCTCGTCCATCTCTCATGCATAGCTGAAAGGAAGAGTTGAGTTTTTTACGAGAATACTGGTGATGAGTTTGTTCTTTTCCTTTCTTTATGGTTACAAGGGAGAGGTTCAGACCTAAGGAAAACTTCTACACATACATTGGCGCGAGTGATGAGTTGACAAAGCATATTATGACATTACCGCTGACTGAAAATTGCAGAAGGAAGACACCGGAGTTGTGTTCTGTTATTATGTTTATATGTGACAGATTACCACTCAAAAAAAAATTATAGTTGGTTTATGTAAAGGTGGAGCTGTGATATATTGATTTAGATAGATTGATTGATATGCAATTACTTGATTTAAAGAGCTTGATTAGAGAGATCGATTGGTATGCAATTACTTGATTTAGGGAGCTTGATCTAGAGAGATTGATTGGTATGCAATTAATAGTACTATTTTTACATGGTATCATAGCCTAAATTATAAGTTCTGCTGAACACTTTGGGTCAAGTTGTGGGATATATTTCTTAGGTTTCTCTCTTAAGACTCCATGGGTTTGGGCTATAGGCAATTTCTGGGGGTAAAGAGATTATGTTTTGGCTGGACGTTACCAACATAGTTGGGTATTTTGGAAGTTCCCATTCTTGGCAGTTTAAAGTTCTTTTTCACATCAATGTCTATTTTTCCACTAATTTAGTTCTCTTCTTCTGATTTATCATGGAGAACAAAATTTTATTGTTTGTTTTGATAGAAAGAATTACTTCACTTAAGAGTTTCAATTCAAGATGTATGTGAATGACAGAATTATAGGGTCACATAAAAGGATCATCTAATGCTCCCACTAATCCCAATGAGATTGATTCTTGAAAGAGCAAGGATGCTTGTATTATCTCTTGGGCACTTGGATCTATTGAACTACATGTGGTGAATAATGTTCAATCATTTTCTATTGCAATGGAGGTGTAGACTTATCTTCAGCGCATTTATTCTCAAAATAATGATGTTCAAAAGTTTCAATAGAAGTTAGAAATTGACGACCATCACTAAGGTAATCTTTTTATTGAACAATTCTATTTTGAATTTCTTAATTTATCATTTTGGGTTAGTTCATTCTACCATTTCTAATGAGACCTTAATATTTCTAATGAGACCTTAATAGCACTAGAAGTTGTTCATCATGAGAGCTAAAAAGATCAGTTTTTGATAAACTTGTCGTAACCTGTTTTTGACCACCTGTCCCAATATTTTAAAAAAATTAAAAAAAGAGAGAGAAAAGATTAAGAAGTGAAACGATAGATAAAAAAGAAAAGAGGGACCAAAATAAAAAAAGAAGTTTAATTCTTTTTCCACAACTACATGATAGGGAAAAAAAAAAGGAAATCAAGAGATAACGAGTTAAAAATAAAAGGCATAAGTGGTAAGAAGAGATGGAAATGATAAATAGGGAATGACCTCTAAATAGACCAACACCAAACACATGGAAAAATTCATGAAAGAGAAACTACATAGAGAGGAGAGATACCCAAGAAAAGAAAAAAAGAAGAGATTGCCCAAGAAAAACAAAAAAAAAATACTAGCCATACCCAAACAAAACAATTTACTCTCAAGCCCGCGACCATAGCCCAACCAGATCAAACCCAACACCCCCTGCTACCGAAACATATTTGATCAACCACTTGTCATTGTAAACCAAACATTCCTGAAACCCGAATTACCTTTCTACACGCTAGTCAACACGCAGCCATACCATATAGCCCCCTTACCAAAAACGACAACCTCTCCCCGTTGCCATCTAGCCAAATTAACTGTCCCCGTCTTCTCTAAAAGTCAAAGCCCCAATTTGCCTTCTTCTTGCCAAAATCAAACCCCCATAAAAGTCAAAACCACTCCCTTATTATTGCCATAAACCCGATAGAAATCCACCCAAATACGACATGCACTGACACTGCCTAGCTCATCTCCAAAAAAAAAAACATGACAACCACGCGCCACTGGTGTCCAGCCAAACTCTAGCACTTTCCAATCAGCGTTAGCAACTCATGAAGGTCACTTTCAAACCCTTAAAGCAATTGATTATTTCTCCAATAATTTCAAATATGTTATTGATTTTTTTGAATTGTATTGAATATGTGTTTAGTTTGATCAATTATGTGAATTTGTTCAAGTGTTTTTGATTTTGCATAACGATTAGTTTATATTTTTCTTTTCTCGTAACTCAAAATCGATCTACAAATATAAATCTTATTTGGGTTTCTCATCAAACGTCACATTAAAGGTAAAGGATATTGTATTGAAAATGTTGATGCAATGTATGTCTTTATATTCTTGTTATTTTTCTCTTAACTCAAAGTTGGCCTGGTAATTGTAAATCCTAATTAAGTTTTTTCTTGGATGTCGCATTAAGGGTAAACGAGTCAACTTTGATTTTCGTGTTTAACATTCTTTAATTTGGGGTGGTTCAAATATAAACATTGATTTTTGTGGTCTACTATTCCTTAATTTGGCATGGTTCGTATTTTTCTCATAACTCAAAATCAGCTCATCTTAATTAAGATTTTTTCTTAGATGTCGTATTAAGAATTAACGAGAATCTATTTTCATATTCTTTTCCCTTTCAACATGATAAGTAAATCTAGGCTGGAACAGCACGATCCCACAACACCCATTAAGTGCGAGGGTTGACCTCTAGGCCTATTTCAAACATAATTAAGAAAAAGAAGCCAAATTCTCATTTATTGTTTACCATCCTTTTGATTCCAACACCGGTATTCCAAAAGTGAGAATTAGTCCTTGTTGAAAATCAATATTTCTTTAGCCTTCTACTTCTCAGGATTCCTCTTCAGTTTTGCTTTCTAATTTTGATGATGTGTTGAGTTCTATTGAATATTTTAAGTCAATATTTGTGTGTCCGAGATGTCATGCATCGATCCCATTGCTTGACTTAGCCCCAAAACTTGATCTTGTCCTAGCTAAACTTATCAGTCATCTCAGATTTTACATCCTTTAAATAGGTATGGGTTCTCTCAAATAGCTCTTCAAGCTACTTTTAATGCTACTATTGTACCTAAGTCTTACTCTTAGGCTTCTATTCATGCATGATGAAAGCAAGATATATAAGAAGAGCTTATGGCTTTCTAGGACAATCACACTTGGGATATTGTTCCTTGTTTTGATAACGTCAAGCTTTTTGATTGGGTTTATACCATAAAGCTCGTGTCTGGTGGCTCTTGGAAATCAACAAGAGTATGGGCTTGATTATAAGGAAATATTTGCACTTGTGGCCAAGATAACCACTACTCACACTAGAATGTGCTATTGGTGCCTTGAAAGGGTAGTTAATCCAACAGATGGATGTGAAGAATGCATTTCTGCATGTAGACATCAAAGAAGAGATCTACATATGACTCTTCTACTTGGCATGTTCACTCACTCCTTTCCTGAGGTTTGTCGTTTAAAGCGGTGAATTGAAGCAGGCTCCACATGCTTAATTTGAGAAGTTTCACTCTACTCTTGATTTTAATTTTATTCAAAATCAGTTTAACTAATCTCTTTCTCTTAATGACTCCTACCGGGATTGTTGCACTTCTTATATATGTAGATGATATTGTTTCTCAATTGATTGAACAACTACAAGCGCATTTTAACATTTCATTTCATATGAAAGATCTTAGTACCTTGCAATATTTTTTGTCTTTTCATACACCACTATTTGATTATCATATTTTTGCATCAACACAAGTATATTTAAGAGTTTCTCACCTTAGTCAGTCTTCAATTCAATAACTTGGTTCTTACACCAATAGAGGTCAACTTAAAGCTACAATAAGATAATGGTAAACTATTATATGATCCCTCATCGTATCAACAACTAGTAGGGATTTTGAAATATTTGACAATTGCTCAACTTGATATATTTTTTTGTTGTACAACAAGTTAGTCAGTTTATACAGGACCTTTGTCATTCTTACTTGGTTGTTGTACAACGTATCCTTCATTATCTCAAGGGTACATCTAGTCGCATGCTATTCTTTCCTACTAGGACTTCTTTACACTTGATAGGTTTTAGCGATGCGGATGGGTTGGTTATCCTGATACTCATCATTTAGTTGTTTGTTGGTGCATGTTTCTTAGTGATGCTCTTATTTATTGAAAGAGTAAGATGCAGGATCAAGTTTCTAAATCCTCAACCGAGTCTGAATATCATGCTATGAGATTGTTTGGCTTTGAGGTTTTTTAGGAGAACATGGTATTCCTCAACCAACTCCTGTTCCTCTTCATGCTCATAACACTAGTGTTATTCATATTGCTAACAATCTGGTATTTCATGAGCGCACCAAGCACATTGAAATAGAATATCATTCTATTCATGAAGCACTTCACCAATATGTGATTAATCTCCCTTAAATTTCCCCAAAGTTTCAAACAGCTGATGTGTTTACTAAGGCTTTATCTTGTCATCAACATTAATTCATGGTTGATAATTGATGCTTCATAATCCAACCACCGACATCAATTTGAGGAGGATGGTAGTTGTAATATCTTGATTTTGGAAGATTGATTAATATGCAATTACTTGATCTGAGGAGCCTTGATTTAGGAGATTGATTGATAGGTATATAGTTACCTTTTTAAAGAGATTATAATTATGATTCAAGAGCGATTGTAGGGTGTAATTATGTTAATATTTGACTATTTAATGAAAAAAGATCCTCCATTGAGAGAGGCATCCAAACCATTTTGACAACCCAAACCCATATTTTGGCATCTTATATCAATGGATGATTCAATATGTAATTAATTGTAATTCAAAAATTCCAAAAATACCTTGCTCATATAGTAGACAAATCCTCCACATTCCTTCAACGTGAACTAAGAAGATACTCTAATTCCTTAACCACAAAAGCTTCTTCGGTGATACATTCCACATTTTCATATATTCACAATTAGTAGGTGCCCTTGACACAATCAAATTTCATAGACAATAAGTGCATGCCCATATCCATTATATATCTATGTTCTAGGAACTACACATAGCCAGTGAATATCAAAATAATCAATCATTTAAAAAAAAAATGCTTAAAGCAAGGCAAAGAACTGAATTATGTTGAAGCAAAAACCAAATATTTGAATAGACCATACTAGTTTAAATCTTTCAAACTAATTATCAAAACTTTAGCAATGCATCATCATGGGATCCCAATTGCAGTGAGACAGAAAAGGAATGAAAAAGACAGAACTACCAAAAGACAAGGTGAACAAGAAGAGTTTACAAGAACTCACATGTGTTCTAATTTTCCCTTATTCACAAAGAATCCATCATGTTCGGTAGCTGACCCATCAATTTCAAAATACTCATCCTGTGAAATGTCATGGACAACATTATAACAAGTTACCAGAAAGGACTATAATGTCACAGGAATAATTAACAACCAACTTTTTCCACGATAGAAATGTTTTCAGGGGAAAAGCAACTGGAATAATATGACACCAGTGAGAAAAAATCATGGAATAGTGGTGTTGGACAAGTTTAGAATGGAACAACTCTGGAATATAAAGAGAAACATTAGAAATCCAGTGTGAACAAACTAGACCTAGCATCCAATAGGAAAATGCAATATCTAAAATATTGCAAATTTCAATATCAAGTCAATCACCAAAATAGCTGCCCCTGGAATACGAGGTGTAGAAGGTGCTTTATACAGGGATTAAAAAGCTTCAATAAGAAAAACAGCCATAACAAAACCCTAATTCCAATAAATACTAAATAACCTAAACAAGAAATTTCATAAATAAGAACAAAATTTCTAAATTACTGATTATTACAAACTAACACATAGCAGGACCAAAGTGGTTTTTCCCTCAACTGCATCATAGAGCTTATCTGAATCATTGTGGCATGTATTTTACAGTGCAAAAGACTGGTCTTATTCATGAGCTGAACATATCAACGTTTAAAGCAAAAGACCCAGCTAAAGTCACTACATCTACGTGGAAACCAACTCAGTAAAAGAAATAATAGTGACTATTTTTTACTGAAGCTCTTTGCCAGTCATTTCTATAACCAAGTTAACACAATGACACCAAAATATTGATGATGGTGATATTTCATTCACTATCAATTAGACTCATATTGTAGTTACCATCATCATTAAAAAATTTATACCATGTTACCAACCAGTTCAGTATCATCTATGAAAGAATCATCAGTGTCATACTGAACTTTATCAGGAACACCATCAAGTTCTTCCTCATCGCTTCACTGATTACCCTAAAAAAGTAAATTGTCAAAACATGGCATCACATAAGATTCTCAGGCATTGGCAGTACCAAGCACAAGTTATACATAAGATGTGAAAATTCTTCTACGTTGGCTGTTAACCTACCACAACCCCCCTCCTTTATCCATGCTTGGGACTGGCTATAGCAAGCTAAGTTAGCAAAGCAGTATTCTATTCTATTTTATTTTTCATTTTTTTTTTCTGTTACCAAGAATAAGTTGCAGAGAAAAAAAGAAAACTGCATTTATCTGAACAGTGAATATAAACAGTCCAGGTTGCACTTGTGATTCACCTGTCTAAAACTATAATGCTTGGACCTTGAAAATAACATGGAAAAAGATAGATTTGATACATGTGGCCTATTATTCTTGCTGTTTTATTAATTAGTCATATAATGGGTTAACAGTGTGCTGCTACCAAAGCTTGAGTCTTGGTTGAGTAGTTGGAGCTATAATACTAGACCAAGTGGCAAAAAATCATCAGGACTAATTAGCCATATAGTAATAAGATTATCTGCAAATAAACACAAAACTGTTCAGCTGGTCTGAACAGTAATTAATCTTAAGATATAGAAGGAAAGGGCAATAACTCTAAAGATGTTTTGATTCCGCCAAATTAATAAGAGAAAACAATTTCAAAACTAAAAGAAAAAATTTTATTCACTTGTACAGGAGATGAGCCAGGCTTGGAATGCTTGGACAATCAAACTAAAAGGAAAAGATGATGAAATTAGGCCATATCGGATCCTAAAGCTGTATGGATAAAAAATCAGTTTCAAGGGATCTTTGTTGGCTTGTTAATAATTAGAATGCTATATGTGGAATGTAATCTTTCTGGTGCACATATATTAAGAAACTCCAGAAATTAAAGTGAAGAGCATCTAATAAATGTTTCAACCAAATAAAAGCAATGAATATCAGAACCTTGTCATAAATCTGTGTTACATTATCACCAAAGAAAAGAGACGAAGTACAAAGAACTTTACATACCACATAGAGCCCCTCTATTTTCTCAATAACAGAACCAAGATGATTTGAAGAAGGTGCATTTTTTGATACAGATTCAGTGGGCTGGCCCTGAAATTTTGAAGCACAACAAAAGGTATCATGAATAGTGATTTCAATAAGTTTCAGCAGAAGTAGATTGAAAAGAAAGCGAGAAAGATGCAATTCGGGAGATGACATAACAGACAATAGTGCATCCATAAAGCCAAACATGCAACATAGTAAACTCCTGGAGAAGGATAACAAAGTGCATATGGATATGATGTTTACTTCCCAGCTAATGAATTAAAACAACAAGCATCACTATTTTCCTACAATAAGCAGTCTTCTATGCAGTAATATACTTGGAGCACAGTTGAGAGTGCTACTCATCCAAATGCACATATTGCTCCAGTATTTCATAATTATCCTTCTATACGATGAAATTAATTTGAAAACAGGACGCGACTTAAATCTACAACTACAGATAAAATCTAAGGTTAATCACTTTTTTTTGGGATAAAAATCTATAACAATGAAGATGAAGTTTTTTGTTAGTCACTTCTTTTTATTTTGGCATTTTATACATTTTGAGGAGATGACAGGTTTCTGCCGATGAGAAAGATCTGACACTAGCTTGTACATTTCTACAATTATGTCAGCACAATAATAATTTATAACAATAATATGAGAAAGGTTTTATCAATAGCAAACTAATACAACAGCCATTTCTATCTCGAAATATTTTGAACATTATGAGAACAGGTAAATAAATTATGTTAAACTTACACCATCAAGCTCAACAACTGTTTCAGTCTATAATTATGACCCTTTATAAACAAACAAATAAGTATGTTAGATAACTCACACAACATATGCAAAAAATATTTGTAGAATTAGACCTGTGTGCAGTTTTGTGAAACGAACTTACATCATCACCAGTTTCCCAACTGTTTCCCTGCCTATAAGGATTGACTCTTTACAAAAGAACAAATAATTATGTTAGCCATGTGCACATGCACAAGCATGCACACATTCTACCATTCTACATAGCATAATATCCTAGAATATTTTCATGCCGCCATATCTTCTTTTAATACTCCATACATACAGCATTAGTGAGATATCGCACTCTTTCCTATCATAGAATTCTGCATGCCATATAAATCCACATTTAATGCAATGTTAACCATGAGAAATCTCCAACAATTTCCTATCTGTAACCAGACTTTCCTAAATGATATTCTTTTACTAAGGTATTGATACATGATGGGTTCTTCTGAATATAGCAATATGCACCAGACCATTCATCTACAACAGTGTCATATAGTTTCATATCCATATATTTTCATGATAGCTTATGGATGTCTTAAAAGGAGAGTAACAAAAATCATAACATCAGTGACAATTACTCCATTGAGCAAGCCAGTTTGGGGAGACTTGCTGCTAGCAGATTTCAAACCTTACTTTGCCAGCTGCATCATTGAATTTAGGTAATCTAAGATGATTTAATATGTAATTCAATCTTATGTAAGCTTTAACTTTTTTGACAGATATAAATCATCTATTTTTTAAGTTTCTTACTTCACAAATTTAGAAATGCAATAGATATGAAAAAATTAGAACAAAGGGCATAACATCCCATATCCATTTAATAATTGAAAGTTAAAAAGAGAATAGTCATTATTTGTACACTTAATGAACAAGAAAATATTTACCAGTCACAAAAATCCATTGCAAATTGGAAGAAAACCCCCAACCCCCCCCCCCCCCCCACACACACACACACACACACTCACACTCACGCACACGCACACAAAAAAAAAACATGCACAAGTGTGCAAAATAAATATAAAAAGTCATTAAGGACAATAAGTCAAGCTACATACTTCTTGTCAAAAAACCTTCAGGGCTCTTATAACAACTTCCATTCACCGAAAGAAACTCAACTTCAACTTGCAACTAAGGTTTATAAGGATTAAGTAGAAATTGCTTATCAAACTAAAAGCTTAATGTTTCTAGCACTTACAAACACCGCATTCATGTCCATTCAAGTGTGGAACTACCAGGAAAGGTATATGGTGTTTCCTAATCAGCTACTCAAGATGTGAGCAAATTAAGAAATGAAACTATAAATGTCAAGGCTTGGGACTTGACGATACCATTAGGATAATGAGTCAACTGCTGAGCTTAGTGACTTGTATATGTCAACACACCAATCATTGTCCATGTTAGCAATATTGTTGAAATGACAGTCAACACATCAACAAAATGCAAGCAATATGCTAACATCAACATTGACGAGTGAGCTAGCATCGACATATTCCTAATGCCTACAACATACACATTGCCTATTTTTTTATAGTTTTGTTATGGATTTGTTATACATGGTCGTGGTCTTCATAAATTCAAAGTTTATTCTTACTTGAAGAATTGCTTAGCTATTTATGGATAATTTTATTGTTTGCAAATAAATTTATATGCTTCACATTACAAGTTTAAGTGTAAGCACACATGTATGCGTGTATTGAACACCTTGTATTCTTGTTGAACACAAATCCCATTTCCCTCTCCATTAATCACATCTTCCTTTTTTTATGTAGTATTTTAACCTATCTAGATAAAAAAAAAATTAAGAAACATTTTAGTATATACAAACCTCTTATCTTGTAAACTCCGTACTTGTGAATTTTAGTGTAATCTCAATTTGAGCTAAAAGATCTAGATTTCATCATTCTAATGCCACAACAACAACTACGCCTTAATCTCAAACTACTTTGGATCAGATCCTTTTGTGCCATTCAGCTCGATCATTAACCAAATTCACCTCAATATCAAAAGACTTGGATCCTTCAATACCACATCCCTACAAGTTATTTTAGATTTTCGTCTTCCATGCTTCTTCCTTTCAATGTCGACTTATCACTTCTCCAAACTAAGGCCTCTTGGTGACATACACTGGATGGAGGACCATTTTGATCACCCTTCCCTTGTTTTATCTTGGCTCAGCTTAGCTGGTCCTGAGCCTAGAAAAAAGAGGAGGGTACGATAGTTTGACACCCAATGTAAACTCTATCGTGTATCATGTATGGATTCTTTGTGCTAATGCTAAAGTAGATAATTTCATCCTAAAAATAAGCTTGCAGGGCTATAAAGGAAACAAAATTTTTCAAGATTTTTGAACTCCATAGGAAATTATATACATTTTTTAAAACCAAATGACAAGTTTGTGCTGAAAACAACCTTTGCTAGAAAAAGCACATGAGAAGCATAACACCACTTTAATATGGCTAGTGTAATTTTGATTGCACAATTCCATGGACCAACAATAAAAGATAAGCTCTTTGAGAAGATTAGGAAACAAAGAGGACAATTACTGTCAAAGAACCATCTCAACCCAATAGCTTAAGCTGTTAGGTGAGGTCCGAGGATATGATTTATATTATTCTCTAACACACTCCCTCAAGTGAAAGCCCAAAAAACTTGCACAGGCTTACACTACCTTGTGTTTAATTCTTATTAAATAAATGGGGATGGTGAGATTCGAACTCGTGACCACTTGATCATCAAGGCTCTGATACCATGTCAAAGAACCATCTCAACCAATAGCTTAAGCTGTTAGGTGAGGTCCTAGAATATGATTTATATTATTCTCTAACAATTACATATTTGTTTGTAAGTCAAGGATTGAAGTGGGAATGTATCACATTCACTAAAACATATTATTTACTAATTTCTAATTGCGAGGCAACCAAGATGTAGACGATTCAACAACTTGTGTAGACTCAAAAGCAAAATATTGAAAAAGGAGATGCAAGGGTAATTTTGGAGTTACAGTTTGATGTGGTTTGAGGGTCTTGGAAAAGGAAAGGATGAAAAGATTTATAGATCTAAGCATTGTTTGCAAAAATTTTGCATAGTTGATGCGAGTAATCTGAAAACCTTTCAGGACAAGCAATTATCTTTTCATCCAAGTTGAGATAAAACGATTTGGTACAATTAGTGTTTGTAATCTTAAAAATCTTTCAGGAAAAAAATTACCTTTCATAATATTAGCTGAGATAAGATCATTTTCATGTCTTTTTCTAGTATAGAATAGACTTGAGAGCTCTCTTGTTTTAGTTTCTTTTACCTCTTTGTTTTTGGGAGGATTTCGTATTGGAGTTTACAAAGCATAAAATTATTCACCGCCTAAAAATCATGTGTTCATAGAGAAGTCATAAGCTTGCCACTTCACTTATACTAGATTATCATTTTGTGTTGAAAACAAATGTAGGAGAAAAGGAACCAGAAAAGAGTGTTTCAGGAAAAAAGAAAGCAAAGAAAAGAACACAGTTTATAAACATAGGAGAAAAGTACATGTTTGCTATTATGTAATTTTTCAAAATGAGAGTTGCTTGATCAAACCCTTCATTTTATTTTGGTTAAGCCCGAATAGAGCCAAAATAAAATCATGTCAAAGTGACAAAAAACAATCTAGATAATTGCCAATAGCCATTGAGGGATGAAAAGAAAATCAGAATAAAACATTTAACTGAGTGCTTCATGGAAAAATAATGATAAAAGATAATGCCTGAAGCATTAAATAGATCTGTTAGTCATATAGTGACATCATACAAGGTCTTGGAATTAAGCTTTCCTCTTGTGATACTGTTGGAAGAACAATCCACAAGACAAACCTGAAAGTAGGAAGCTATCATCATACACTGAAAAATACTTGGGAATATTTTAAACTAATTTAGACGTCCCCATGGAAGGACATTGGAAAGGAAGGTTAAAGCTAATTATTGAGTTTATATACGATAAAGCTCTCAGATGCCAGAAAGGCAAGAACATATCGGAATTTACATGATTTGTGACAAAGGAGGATAATAGATATGGAATTCAAACAATGATTCCAACATTAGAAATGGAAGTTTACAACTCCAACCATAGTTACCATGGATGAATACATATATCAACAAATGGAGACAGCTGACATGGTACTTAATACATACATGAAATCAATATGATGGGGGAAAAAACAGCACCTAAATTTAGTTATTCATAAAGTTAATAAGAAACAAACCATTATGGATCTCCTATGAATATAACTGCATAGAAACAGCAAACTAATTATAATTTAAAAGTAACTGAAGGCTATTAAATCCAAAGCAGATACTAGTAAATCAGCAAAATTGACATAAACATTCTCAAATAACCAAGTTATTTACTTTCTTTCCATTCATCAAAGATTTTGTTACATAAAATAATTCTTCTTCCCAACATAAAGTTGAACGCAGAAACAAGTTGAAATTATCACATGTAGAACTTGCATTTGATTATCTCAAATACAGCATCAAATATTACAGCAAACACTTAATAAAACATGATATTCAATTAAAAAAAACAGATAAAAACATAAACTATAACATAAACCCAGATAGAATTACAACAAAACAAACAATTTACATAAATGGGCTCTCAATAATATCTCACCAGAGAAAACTGAGCCTCTTGCCAGTCAGTATCCACAGAAGCAGGCTCCGCAACAGCATCAATAGCAGTAGTAGTTTGATTCAGAGACTGAGACGAGCTTGCCTTGTTTGCTGCTGCATCTTTCAAAAGCTTCTTCCAAGACACTATTGTTGTCTCTCCGGGATTGAGTTCAATGTAGAACCTTTGCCTAGGAGGACTACCAGTATCACCCTGTTTGGTATTACCAACCTCCATGAATGAATGGAGAATTCCAAAGTTTGAGACTTTTTATGTCACGGGAATGGTGTAAACAACAAAGATGTGATCTTTGGAGGTGGGGTTGACTGATTAGTGGATTAGAGGAGAGAAAAAGAGAAACCCAGTAAAGGTGTGTGTTGGGTAGTGAAAAATGTTGTGAAAGATTGGAAGGTGTAAAGGCAAAATTTGGAAAACCATTGAACGCATTGTTGCTGGTTTTTGTTTTGCTTTTGGTTTTATTTGCCGTTTCTGTTGGGGAATTGTAAGAGAGGATACACCTGGCTCTTAGATTCAGTTACCTTCCATTTATGTGAAGATCGTGTGTTCAAAGTCCCCAAATTTGCCCCCCTTTTTTTTTATTTGGGAAGTTGGTGCTGCAAAAATCGGGTTTTTTTTCCTTTGAAGAGGGATGAATTGTGGATTTTTTTTTTTATGAGAAAGAAAAATGCTGGCTTCATAAAAATGGATGATAAAAAATTTAAAATAAAAAATGATTGTGATGTTGGCACGAATAATGGTTACGTAATTTAATATATGATTCTAAGTTAATTTTTAATACAATAAAATAAATATTAATATTACAAATACTGTTTATTGTATCCTCATTTAAAAAAAAATAATAATAACTGTAATGCCATGGCCTATCTCTTTTCATTGATTCTAACATGATCTAGCTCCCAACGAGGGAAGAGGATGAACTGGTCAAAATCAGGTAAAGCCAGCTTGACAGAGACAGTGCCTCTTGATTTGATCTGAGGTGCGAAGAGAAACATCTCTTTTTTACTGGCTAACTAAGGGACTGGGAAAAGTAAGCAGGTGGGGGTGTGTAATGAAATATAAGACAACACACACAATCACACATCACAACGTTAACAACAAATTAAAATTAGCAAACATCCCATGAAGTTTTTGAAGCTAGAGGGACAAACTTAAAATGTTATTGAAAAACTAGGGACTAATATATGAATCAAAAGAAAAATAAAAAGCAAGAAAGATAAAATGTTAGAATTTAAAAAATTGTTGGACTCTTTAACTGAAACAGGACTTTTGGGCATCAAAAAACAAATTGCTGCTCCGCAACAATATCTTAAAACCTTCAATTAATTAGCCTGTAATCAGATTGATAAATGGGAAATTTATTTGTGAAGAAACCGAAGATAACAGATGTTGATCGAGCCATTCTCTCTCTCAAGACTCAAAGACGCAAGCTTGCTCAATATCAACAACAGGTTGATCCCTTTCTTTTTTCTATTTTAATTCAATTTTATGACTTTTTGGGATATTATATTTAATGGGGTTTTCGTGTTTTTTTTTTGTTAATTATAATCAAAATTTTGATTACCCTGGAATTTGAAAATAAAATATCTGTCTTTTGGTGCCTTAAATGTTTATTTCTCAGTAAAATTATGTAACAACAAAAGGGTAAGGGAAAGTTT
>Ga0325404_1002075_pt1 | contig 21376 bp, 14 predicted proteins | sample PopdelMetagenome_18_FD_205664 | JGI IMG/M metagenome (GOLD analysis project Ga0325404, IMG submission 205664) | Populus deltoides microbial communities from Bellville, Georgia, United States - Xylem-Control-R1 | ecosystem: Host-associated > Plants > Phyllosphere > Stem > Wood/Secondary xylem...
GTGTTTTCATTTTCCCCCCCCCCCCCCCCCCCCCAGCCCTCTAGCCCATTACTGCATTGATGATTTAATTTCGGATGAGGTTACTGAAAATGCAAATTTAGGAAGTCAGTTAGAGAAAAGTTTTCATTTTTTAGTTTTGTCATAGCAGGCTTGATAAATTAAATTAGTGTGATGCCTAAAGAATAACATAATTTTGTTCATCTTCGGGAGCCAATCAACTTGAGGTTTTAGATCATTTCTCCGTAATACTTATTTTTTCAACTTCTGGTTGTGTGCATGCAGCGAATTTATTTGGCTAATAATAAAATATTTTCACATTGCTGTGATGTGAAACCAAAAATAAGGATTATTGATGTAACTGCTAAATTCTTAGAGATTGTGGCGTAACTTTTATGCCCAGTATCTTGCCCACCTTTTAACCAAGGGGCATTTACGATTACGTTTTTTCTTAGTTTATGGAGACCTTTTCATTGTTACGTTTCTGTAATTTCTGCGATGTTGTGATTTCGAGAAGAAATTCTATCATGTTCATGAAAAGGCCCAAGTCATGTATGAATGTTCTGTTGCAACTGTTTTGATTTATGAAGGTGGTTGTATTCATGGATTTTGATAACCACTTTGTGTTCAAAGCTTGGGCTCAACAAAAGGCATCCTCTGCATACATTTCTTTCCTGGTGAAGGGGCCAAATGGCCCAAGAACTAAACAACGAAGCTATACTTTACGAGCACAAAGATGATGAACTCTTTGATTTGGAATATTGATGGTAGATAAATGCATATGAATATATTGGTGAAGAAGAATAGATTGAAATGCTAATATTTTTTCTGGTGTGTTGAAGGTGCTTAAATTCTCTCTATCATTACCATTACCATTACTGATTTCCAGTCTGGATCCAGATTTTATCTTGTTTTTTCAAGCTTTCTGGTCTTTAATCATCTTTGGTGTTCATGGTGAATCATTTCTGCAGAAATTTATATTTATTGGTCAGTGGTTCTCAGATTCTTTACTCTATATTTATTTATTCCATTGATGGACCTTAATAATTTCACTCTTAAGTTGACTATAAATAAAACGTCATAATTTATGGACTGGATCAAATAGCATGTCTTTTTTTTTTTTTGTATAGTTTTCATCAATATTATGGCTTTTATTGCTGTCCGTGTCCGTGTCCGTGTTCATGGTGAATATTTCTGCAGAAATGTATATTTATTGATCAGTATGCCCTTTTTAATAGGGTTTTTTTTTTCGTCATTATTATTGTAGTGAAGTTTATATTTATAGTTGAATTACTAATGTAGTGAAATGTGGAGTTCAAAATAAACTTTTTGCTTGAATTTTCAGATGGCAGGACAATTCAATGAAAAATCAGGTATATCAGGACGAATTCCTCTCGGAAGCTTTAATGGCATGTTCAATTTCACTGGCTCTTGGCAAGTTGATGCAGCTGGAACAAAATCCCTTGCAATGGTTGGGCATTTCATTCCCTTGTATAAAGTTCAGATAGCCAAAGTTAACTTAGTTTTGCTTGAGGAAGTCAAGCGTGCTGTTCCTTCCTCCTGGGATCCTGCATCCTTGGCAAGGTATTTTGTTGTGGCTCTCATTGCTTATAGAAAAGAACTTAACAAAAATTTATAATATAATACATGAGTTTGCTGGTGTGGAAACCTGTCATTCTTTACTTACCTATAATGCCATTAAAGAGCATCATAACTACAAGAAATTCATCTGTTAGAATCCCTTGATAATATCAAATAGTTTGGAAACATCAGCTTTTTGATTGGTATCTGTGGTTTTATTTACTTTTCCAGCTTCATTGAAAGCTATGGTACCCATATAGTCACATCTGCAACAATTGGTGGACGGGATGTTGTTTATATCAGGCAGCACCAAACTTCTCCTTTGTCAGTATCCGATATTGAGAACTATGTGAAAGACATTGCAGATCAAAGGTTTCAAGACTCAACAAGCACATCAATTGCTGCCCCCTTGAAATATAAGGACAAGGTTAGTGTTATGGAATTGCTCCCTTATTTATTTAACTAAACCATGCCATCAATTGATGGCTTTCATCAGTTCACCCAGTCTTTTCTTGACACAGCCTCTTCTTATTACATTGCACATTCTTGTCTCTTACACTTGCTGTTTCTTTTCCTAAATTACTTTTCTACTCTGAAGTCACTGAAATATTTACAAGTTAAATTCCTTGCTGTAGGACGTAACAGTGATTTTCAGAAGGAGAGGAGGTGATGATCTTGAACAGAGTCATGCCAAATGGGCAGAGACCGTGCAATTGGCACCAGATGTGATTAACATGACATTTACACCTATCGTGTCTCTCCTTGAAAGAGTGCCTGGAATAAAGCATTTGGCCCGGGCAGTTGACTTGTATATGGAGTGTAAGTTCTAATCCCATACCTGTGTTCTCTTTTGTGGTTTGAAATTCAAATTTGATTTTAATTTATAATATATTTGTTTTGGTCAAGGATTTTTAAACGAAATCTTTGTCGTGATGATTAATAATTATTTTTTTCTTTTCTAAAGCATTTTGCAAATCTTGAGCAAGAAGTTTTTCAATAGCCTGTATGATAAGGAGTTTATTTTGTTGCACTTGCAACAAGGGTGAAAAATTAATGTAGTAAAAGGTTATTAACCTTTTCTTAAAGCTCAATCTTCTGACCAACAAAGTCTTAGAAATGATTTGGGTATGATCTAAGTGAAAATTGGATTGTTGAATTTTGCATATTCCTTGCGTAGATACTCTGAACTATTATCTAACATAAAAGTTACTGATTTGAATAATTTAAAATTTTAGACATTTGTAGTTGTGTTCACACCAGCAGTAATGCAATGGATCCCATGATAGCTTTGAAGTGTATAAATGTGCTTAGGCGAGTGTAGAACTAGGATGAGTAATCTTCTAGGAATACTTGTGTTGCATGCCACCTTTTAAAAAAATCTCGACATTTCTAGTTGAAATATTTTTTCTTGTGTTTTTCCCTTTATCAGACAAGCCACCTATAGAGGATTTGCAGTATTTCTTGGATTTTCAAATTGCTAAAGGCTGGGCTCCAGAGCAGAATAACCTTCAAAGAAAGGAGCCTGTTTGTCAATCTCTTCAGTTCAGCTTGATGGGTCCCAAGCTGTATATAAGCCCAGATCAGGTATGTTTTCGAAGTATATCTTCTTCACTTGGTAATGGAAATTAATGTTGAATTGATAGCATGTGATATTAAGAAAGTCAAGGATAGTAGCTTCCTAAATAGTTTGTAATATGTTTTCTTGTCATTTTTGAATCTCATGCATCCTTCTTTCAAAACCGCAGTTTTAAAATTACTCGAATTCTTAATCCTGTGATGATCACTCATATCTTAAAAAAGAAGGAAAAGTTCCAGCAGCAAACTAATTGTAAATTGTCATCCATAATATAGCTGAACTATAAAAATTACAATTTCCCCTAATTTGCTTGTGGTGATGGATGTTGGATTGAGGTTTTGAGAACTTAAGTACAGCTTAAAGAACAATACTTTTCATAATAGTAAGCCTTGAATAGAAAGCTTTACCAATAAGAGTGTTACTATTTACACTAGCACCTGACAAGCAAGTGCCACTGGTGAACTTGCATCTTTCTGAGGTGTTCAAGATCGGATTAAATGAAATGAGTGTAAGTTGTAAATACATAGAATTCCATTATGTTTTCTTCATCTGGCGGAAAATTTCTCTCACTTGATGCAAAATGACTTTATTCAATAAGACCATCAGGATTGCAACACCACTACCTTGTTTAGTTGCGCCATTTTTAAACAAGATCCAACGAACAAAAAATAAATTGTACTTGAAACCTCTCTACAAGTACTAATACTAAACTTTAGATTAGGATGAGACTTGTGAAGGAAAACAACTTAGAAACGAAGGACCTTAGATGAGAAATTAGGTAAAAAAGAGTTGAAATTATGCAAAACATGTATAGAAAAAACCAATCCGAAAACACTCCTTTTCAATCCCTTTTATAAATGATTTTGGAACCAAAATTGATCTAGAGTTAATTCTGGCAATTATCTAATTAATTTTTTTCTATTATCTGCTTTGATTACTCACCATAAAACCAGAATTAAACATGAACTTTTTGGCTTTAAATCATATGTTTTTGAGATGAAAAAACTGTTCAAGTTTGCAAAAAAACCTTATAGAAGAAAACTAATCAAATCTTATTATTAATGGGTTGGACTAGACAAAACAATGAGCTAATAAAAATTAATTCTCTAATGGCCAAAGAATTATAAATCCAAACCCAAGTCTAAAATAGATTGGCAAAAAATAATCTTTGTATCCTAAAAAATTATTTTAAAATAAACTCATTCCTAGGGCTAAGCGCGAGCTAAGTCATGCATGTGGGTTTAAGCTCAAAATCCACTTTGTTTATGTCATTTCCTCTCTAAAAGCTTGAGATGCTATTTTGATCTACTTTTAATTCTTCCCAATCCTATTAGGTGTGTGTTTAGTATTGTGATGCATGATGCTTTTCAAAAATATTTTTAATTGAAAATACATTAAAATGATGTTTTTTCAGATTTTTTTTTTTAATTTTTGATATCAGCACATCATAACCATTCAAAAACACCTAGAAAAGCATCAATTGTTTTTGTTTTTTTCAAGCAAAAAACAATTTGAAAAACACTTTGAAAAGCAAGTTATAACACAAAAACAAACACTCGCAAAATAAACTACTAAGAAAGTTTGTTTCTTTTCTATATAGGATAAAAGCTTTTAGAAGGTTTTGGATTTCTTCAAAACATGTCAATTAAAAGTTTTTTGAGATCAATTTGTCATTCACCCACAATAATTTAAATCATGTTAATGTTCCATATTAAAGAATTTATGTTGGAAGTTAAATTCAAATTAAGTTTTAACCCAAAAAATAAGTGGAACTCACTTTTAATTTAGCTTCAATTATGTCCATTAACCATTATCTTAAACAAAATTTCAATATGCACTCTTTTTGACAAACCCTGCCAGCACGAGCTTCAAATACAGGTTTTCTTTTCTACAAAAGTATAAATATTTATGATGCTGCAGGTAACAGTTGGCCGTAAGCCAGTTACTGGTCTAAGACTTAGCCTAGAGGGCATCAAGCAGAACAGACTTTCCATCCATTTGCAGCATCTTGTATCTCTTCCAAAAGTTCTTCAACCCCATTGGGATGCATATGTGGCCATAGGAGCCCCCAAGTGGCAAGGTCCTGAGGAGCAAGACAGCCGCTGGTTTGAGCCTATCAAGTGGAAGAACTTCTCCCATGTAAGCACTGCACCGATAGAGTATGCTGACACTTCCATTGGAGACCTCTCTGGTGTTCACATTGTGACCGGGGCTCAGCTTGGTGTTTGGGATTTTGGTGCCAAAAATGTGTTACACCTTAAACTCCTATTTTCAAAAGTTCCAGGTTGTACAATAAGGCGTTCTGTATGGGATCATAGCCCCTCCAATCCTTCTGCGCAGAGAACCAATGGTGCATCCTCATCTGTTCCAAACGAGAAACCTTCCAACGATAAGAAAGAAGATGGCCATGTTGGCAAATTGGCAAAAATTGTCGACATGAGTGAAATGTCAAAGGGGCCACAAGACGTTCCAGGTCATTGGCTGGTAACAGGAGCTAAGCTTGGGGTGGATAAAGGAAAGATTGTTTTGCGTGTCAAGTACTCATTATTGAATTATTGATTGATTGTTTTATATTTTAGGATTGCCCTTTATCACATGTAAGCATAGTTGAATATTCTTTGCACAGGCATCCCAGTTCATTTGTTCTTCTGTACATTGTGTTCTTTTTTCTTTGTTGTTTTAGCTCCCTTAGTTGATAGTAACCTGATTTAGTGTGAGAGGGGTTCCTTTCTTCTAAATCTTGTTCCCATTTTTGTTTGGTAAAACACATGTCTGTTCAGACCTATAATAATAAACTTGTTTTTAGCTGATATGAAGTTGTTCGTCCATTTTAAGGACTTCAATACAGCTTTTGAGCGTTCTTAATTTGCTTTGTTATGTTTTTCGACTGTCGCTTCGTTTTGATAAATCTCCGTCTTATACCCCTCGCGTAGTCTCAGGTTGCCTTTTCCTTGGTTTGAAGACGCTGAACAGGAACGATAAATTTGAAAGCAACGGCAAGTTTTATTTTTCGGACGCTACCTGAAAATCCTTCACCGCCAAAACAAGGCCAGGAGACAGAGAGAATGAAACAGCGGCCACGTCAACATGACGAATTCCATATTATTTTCCCCATTTTTTTTTATCTATTGAAGTGAAAGATTAGTTGCCGATTAGTACACTAAAAACATTAACAGTTCTTTGCAAGGAAGCATTTATTTATCTGGAAATTGCAATAGAAAATGTGGCATTCCGGCCTAGTGTGAGCTACCAATTGACCTGGTATGAAAGGAATCGTGAAGAAAAAACAGCTTCAACAGTAGCCAAAATGCTTTAGCCGGCAATGAAAGCAATTGACAACGAGTGGTTTCGCCTTCACACCTTGACTAATCTATAGTTTAACTGTCAAAATGCAGGATGATAGAATCAAGGTTTTGTTTGAATTCCGTTTCCGTTATTCTAACATTTCTAGTTTCTAGCACAGAGAGTTTCCATCATCGTATGAACTTCTGCCTTGCAGCAATTAAGTGTATCATATAAACACTAGCTACTCAAATTTCGTCACTGACAGGAGACAGACATACATGTGTCCAAAAACTAGAATCTCAAAGAGAATATGAAGTAGTTTATATGCTGGCACCTTTTTGGACGACGCCCGAATTCTTTATGCTTGTAGTTGTCGTAATTGCTTCTCCTGAATGTCTGGACTCAAAGGAAAAGCTCAACTTATTCTTATTTTATTTGTTCTATATATAAATGTCTCTTGTTTATCACTATATCTTCATTTTTCTTGTGCTGCAGTTTGTAATCGGCAATATTAATTAGAAGAAAAGGCGGCCACAACTAAACAAACAAGAGTGGGGCACTGCAGCCCCAATAAGAAGTGGTCGCAACTACTTACATTATAAGAAGAGGAATTCTAAAGCTTATAGTATATGCATTTATAGCTCTATCGTAGCTTATACCAAGCTGGTCTCTATATTTAGCTACTTGTGTGCACCAGGCAGCAGCAAATTAAACACCCCTGTGAAGCTAGAAAAATATGGTACTTTGTTCTTTGAGTCTTTCTATTCGTGTCATCTCCAGTTCATTTAACAGTCTTAATACTTCACTGCTTACTATTTTTTGCTCTAATGCAGGAGAAACTTGAGTTTGTTGAAGGAAAGGTGGATTGGAAGGGAAGACAGGCTCTAAAGAATAAACATGGAGGATTATGGACCTCTTTACTTATACTAGGCATGTATCCAATATGGATGTTAGAGAATATAAATTATATTCAAAAGCTTAAGCTTTTGAATTAAAGTAATTCTTCAATAAAAGATGAAATCAACGTACAACAATGAAAATGAAAAAGCCTTGATCCCAAACATCACCTAATAAATATAGATGAAAAAACTCGTTAAATTTAATACTGAAGTCATCACTTAGGTTGTATTATGATATGTGGCTTCTATCATGATAGTTTTAGTTTCACTTGCAGTTATGTTTGCTTTGGAAAGCATGGCAACTATTTCTCTGGCAGTGAACTTCGTGACATACTTCAATGGAGTGATGCACTTCCAAATAGCAGATGCAGCTAATATGGTAACCAACTACATGGGTGTCAGCTACATCCTCAGTATTGTGGCTGCTGTCCTTGCTGACACACTCGTTGGCAGGCACAGAACTGCTGTGATTTCAGGATGTCTCGAGTTGATGGTAAACATTTGTAAACAACCAGTGCGTGAAGTTGTTTCTATAAAAACATCTGTTTTGACATAAATGATATATATTCATTCAGGGACTATCACTGCTTGCTTTTCAAGCTCACTATGCCAAGCTCAAGCCACTTCCATGCAACATCTTAGATCCAACTGCTCACTGCGAGAAAGTAGGAGGCGGCAATGCAGTGCTTCTCTTTGTTGCACTATTCGTGCTTGCTGCTGGCTCTTCAGGCATCAAAGCTTCCGTGCCATCGCATGGTGCTGATCAGTTCGACGAGAAAGACCCGAAAGAGTTGATTCAGATGTCCAGCTACTTCAACTTTGTCTTGCTAGCAGTCTGCCTCGGTGCTGCAGTTAGCTTAACAGTTTTTGTGTGGATACAAGACAACAAAGGATGGGACTGGGGGTTTGGAGTTGGTGCTATTTCCATGTTGTTGGCTGTGATCTTTTTTATTGCTGGATTGCCTATGCACCGGATACATGTTGTTCAAGGATCTAGCACGGTGGTTGAAATTTTGCAGGTTTGCCCATATTGCTCACGAAAATGGAGTACAATAGAAACTATAGTACACTCTTCCGTGGCCTGAACTGTTTCTATATTATATATTTAAATGAAGAAGTTATTTTATATTTCTGCTATTTGTTCTCTTGCAGGTGTATGTTGCCGCATTTCGTAACCGAAAGCTTCAACTTCCAGAAGATCCTTTAGACCTCTATGAGATTAACAAGGACAAGGAAGCTGCTATCGAAGCAGAATTTCTACCCCACAGAGATACTTTGAGGTAAAATCTCTGATTCGATAAACAAATATTGATCAAAATATAATTTGTTACTGCTGAACTGAATCCATATATGTATCTTAGACATGAAAATTTGTTTGTTCAGATTCCTAGATAAAGCTGCAATCCAAGCATCTTCAGAGAACTTTTCAGGAGCTCCAAATCCATGGAAACTATGCAGGGTCACACAAGTAGAAAATGCAAAAATTTTACTTAGCATATTGCCGGTCTTTAGTTGCACCATTATCATGACCCTTTGCCTAGCTCAACTCCAAACGTTCTCAATTCAACAAGGACTCACCATGGACACCAGCATTACCAAATCTTTCAACATCCCCCCAGCTTCTTTACCAATCATTCCAGTCATATTCCTGATTATCTTAGTCCCAATATATGATCGCTTAGTCGTGCCATTTGCGCGTAAGTTCACAGGCCTCCCTACAGGTATAACGCACCTTCAACGTATAGGGGTTGGTCTAATTCTCTCGTCTATATCCATGGCCTCGGCTGCATTAATGGAAGTGAAGCGTAAGGACGTAGCGAGAGACCATAACATGCTAGATGCTATCCCTGTGTTACAGCCATTGCCCATGAGTACTTTCTGGATATCAATTCAGTTCTTCATATTCGGCATTGCAGACATGTTCACATATGTGGGACTTCTTGAGTTTTTCTACTCAGAGGCACCAAAAGGGCTCAAGTCTATCTCTACTTGCTTTCTTTGGAGCTCTATGGCACTTGGATATTTTCTCAGCACCATAGTGGTTAATATAGTGAATGGTGCCACAAAGGGAAGTACTAAAAGTGGAGGGTGGTTAGCAGGCAATAATATTAACAGGAATAATTTGAACCTCTTCTACTGGTTGCTTTCTATATTAAGCTTCATCAATTTCTGTGTCTATTTGTTTGTTGCTAGAAGATACAAGTACAGGCCTCAGAACGCTAGTCTGCCTTCAAATGAGAACAGAGAGGCTCCTGCCAACCAAGAAGATAGAAGAGAGAACTAATCCCCCCCCAAAAAAAAAAAAAAAAAAAAAAAAAAAAAAAAAAATATATATATATATATATATATATATATATATATATATATATATATATATATATAAATGACAGCAATTAATTCTCTTGAAGATTATGGGTTCTCATTTCTTTTCTATCTCAGTTTATGATCGCATGGAATGATACTGCAAGAGTATGAACAAGCTCTGTTGTTGTCGTCGTCTTCTCCGAACAATGAAGAGAGGCTTGAACTCATGGGTTGTATTTATGATCAAGAAAACTCTGAAATTGTCGCAGAATTCAATATTTGTGTTGTTGTCAAACAAATTTATGGTTTTATTTTTCATTATCTTTTTTTTTTGTTGCCTCATAGCAAATTTATGGTTTTATTTTTCATTCTTATCTTATTTTTGTTGCCTCATAGCCAATTTCATAGCACTACCAGGTTGTAATGAATTTGAAGTAACAAAAAAAAAAACGTTTGGAGTGTTGAACTCGAAAAGAAATTTATTTCATTTCTGGCAGAGAAAACTTTTACATGACGACGGAACTGGCAAATAATTTTATGAATTAATGGGGTGGGGCATGAAGTGACACGACAAGCAGACAGCAGGAGATTTATTTTATTTTAAATCAACATCCTAAAATTTATTTGAAAAAATAACACAATTGAAGAAATAATTGAGAAAATAAATCTCCTTTTGTTTCGGCATTCTCACTGCCAAGAAAAGATTTCACTTGTTGTGCCGCAACAAAGAATGCAGCAGTGTATCTGCTAATAATTTTTTTTGTTGCGTTAGTGTAACTAGTTGCTAACAAATTGTCTGTTGAAGAAAACATGACTCTCTCCAGAGAATCTACGGAAATCTCCTCCGAGGAAGCAGATCTCCTGTCACGCTAGTTCAGATTCAGGAAAACAGCCTACTGCGGAGGGAACTAGTTCATCTCGGTTAAAGGAAGCAAAAGTAGCAACCAGAGGTTTCAGTAATAAGGACTCCCTTGTTGGAGCCTCTTATCTGAATCAAAGGATGGCTGAAGATTGTCGACTAAGGGATGATTATAGTTCAGAAGATGATGATGAGGATTTTGGAGATGAAGATTGTCCTGTAATTAAATTCTGTTGAAGAAAAACGAAGAATCAAAGAACCGTGGCGTCAAACATTAATTATCAAAGTTATGGGGAAGAAGACTTACTTGATGAGAAGACTCCATACGCTATGGAAAATTCAAGGCGATCTAGGACTGGTGGATTTGGGAAACAATATCTTCCCGGATAAGTTTTCAATCCCGATGACCTGGGCTATGCTCTCTTTAGGGTCTATGGATGGTGGCAGATCATTATCTTACCGTGAGACAATGACATCCAGTTTTTATCCAATTGAAAAGGTCGCCGTGTGGGTCTGACTTCCAGGTTTGGCAATGGAGTATTATGATAAAAGGGTTTTGTGGAGAATTGGGGATCTTATTGGCAAGGCTCTGAAGGTGGACATGACGACGTCAATTGGCACTCATGGAAACTATACCAGGATTTGTGTGGAAATAGATCTTACGAAGCCATTATTATTGAAGTTCAAGGTGAGAAGGAGAGTACGCCGAATAGTATGTGAGGGTCTCCATCAAAATTGTTTCCAAATGTGGCCAGCATGGCATAAGAAGGAGATATATCCTCCTGTACAGCATCTCACTGAGAACGGGAAGGAGAAACAACAGGCAGAAGGTACAACGGGAGTGGAGATGATGCAATAAAATCAGGGCTGACATGAAGATATTGAAGTCTTCTCGTCACCATGTTCATGTAACAGTGGACGATGGAGGAGGATCATCATGGTTATGTACTGTGGTTTATGTCAATCCAAAAGACCAGCTAAAGAAGAGAGTGTTTTGAGCATAATATTAAACTTCTAGCTCAAATCCATATCTTCTCCTTCAATAATGGTATTAGGTGATTTCAATGAGATTCTGTCGATTTCAGAGAAAATACGTACGTGTGCTAGCAAATGCAAGAACGTGTTATGATTGACTTAGGTAGCTTGGGGCCGAAATCTACATGGAGAGGACTGGAAAGCGGAGGTTATGAAAGAATTTATGATAGGTTGAATATATAGAGGCTTCGGCAATCGTTCATGAAGATTGAGATTTCTTGAGATGTGTGGTGTCAAGTGTCAACTCTTATAAACCTTTTGATTTTGTGTTTTTATAAGTATTTTTTAAAAAAAATTAAAATTTTTATTTTTTTCACTTTAAATTTTTGTTTTTTGTTTTTTCAGATTATTTTGATATATTTATATTAAAAATAAAATTTTAAAAATAATAAAAAATATTATTTTAATATATTTTATAACAAAAAGTATTTTATAAAATAACTATTATCTAAATAATAATAATAATAATAATTCACAAAGATCGCCCGTCCATAGATTTTAAGCAGCCTAGACCACTCATGAAAACTTTTTCTTAACTAATATATATGTTTTAATTTTTTTTACTCAATTTATTTTCTTACTTCCAAAATATAATTAAACAAAACTTTTTTCAACATTGTATTTTATTAAGTTAAAAAAAAGTAATTACCTTTTAAAAATTTCATAAACAATAAAAAACTACTATTGTTACAGAATATGTTTGAAACATAATTTTATTAATTTAGATTATACATATTGGGTTGATATATTATTATTCATGATATAATTAAAAATCATGTATAAAAAAGCCCTAATCTTATTTGAAATATGGTTATACTCATTTGAGTCCATGAGAAATTAATTTAAAAAAATTAAAAACTAAAATAGATAATACATAGATAAAAGTATTTGTTTTTTTTAAGCCTGTGAAAAATATTAATCATTTATAATGATTAAAAAAAACTTGGATAGGTCTATAAGTTGTCAATTCCATAATAAGAACGTTTAAAATATTATTATTTTTATTTTCTATAATAATATTCATTAGCTATTATTCATTAACAATATTATATTAGTTTAATACTGTAAATCTTAATTATGAGCAAACTAATAGAAATTCTCAAAATAATTGAAATTATACTTAGATAAGATATCGAATATGTTTGTGGGAAAGAATTTTTTAATTATCCTCAAATTTCTGGAAAAAAAGGATTATTTTGGAAACATTTCAGAAGTATTCAGTGTTTACGGATAAATTATTATATTGCATAAATGCTGAATAATAATATATGAGAAATTCTGAAGTATCTTTGCTTTCTTGGTATATCAGATAATGTTGATGATGTAGCTAACTTCAAAATGCGTAGATGATTCAAGCTTTTTTAGGGCAAGTTTCGCAAAACGAGGTATTAAAGATGGATTGTAGAAGATAAAGGTTGCTTCTTGAGGCACCATTTTTTGCGGGTTAAAGGATTTATTGTAGGGTTGAGTAAAAATATCAAAAAATTAAAAAAAATTTTAAAAAATAATAGGAAAAACCAAACCGTAAAAAAACCAATTAAAATTTTAAAAAAACTAACCGGTTCGGTTCGGTTTTGGTTTTATAAGCCTGAAACCGAAAAAACCGAATCGAACCCAAACTAAAAAAAACCGAGCCAAACTGAAAAAAACCCGAGCCAAATCGGAAAAACAGAGCCATAACAAAAAAACCAAGCCAAATCAGTTTGAACCAGTTTTTGTTTTAAAAAACTAAACCGAACCGAACCCGATCGGTTTGAACCAGTTTCGGTTTTTTTAAAAAAATTTTTCGGTTTGGTTATTTTTTTTATAAAAACCAAACCGAATCAAAAAAATTCATTTCTAAAAAAAAAAAAAAACATTGTGGGTCTGCATTTTGGTTGGGTTCAGAGCGATATCATTAAGTGGCTGGCAGACAAGAACTTAAAGGCAATAAGAAAGATTAGAGATTAGTACTTAATGTGTGACCAAAGACTAGAAAAGTAGGCATTATAATTCACATTTGTCAAGAAGCCAAGTAGCCAACCCTCCTCCGATGTGCTGCTCATAAGACGGTATCATTAAGAAGCTGCCAGAGCGATGATGGATAACCACAACTATCCTTACTCTTTGTGTAAAAGATTAGATCACCTAACTATGGTATCTTGATTCGCTTTCCATGTGAATAAAGAGCATTTATTGTGCCAAATCAAGTAAAAATCTTATATAAAATGTAGTGTCAAGCCTCCTTTTTGGCCACACATTCTTGCATTTGCTAGCACCAACCATAGTGTGACCAACACCTGAGTGAGCATCAATTTTATGTAAATTGTAGTGTGAAGCCTTCTTTTTGGTGACGCTTTCGTGAGGTGCTTTCTCTCTTCGTTTTATTATCTTTCTTTTCTGAAAAGCTTTTGCTTCTTTTCTTTAGGGTTCGAGCTTTGATAATAGTAGCAGCAACGACATACAAAAATCTTTATAATACATAAATTGAATATATTTTTTAGGCAATGTCTATCTCATCCTTATGAAAATCTGCGATTACACTTGAGAGACCATGTTAATCCATTCTAAGATAAATTATGTCATATCACTTGAGAGACGTTGATTCGTTTCAAGGTAAATTATGTAATCGCACTAGAGAAACTGATTTCCCCATCCTTGGAAGGTCATGGGATTATTGGCCTAGGGGACCATATCCATCCTCATTGTTGAGACAATATCTATCTCATCCTTGGAGAAATATGCGATCATACTAGGGGGATCATATCAATCCCTTCTAAAGTAAATTATGTCATAGCATTAGGAAGGCGTTGATCCCTTCTAAAGTAAATCGCACCATCACATTAGAAAGACTGAGTCTATCCCATCTTTGAAAGGTCATGGGAATGTGAGGCATCATTTGGTGAAGAAATAAAAAAAATATTATTTTGAATAAGTCATTTATATATAAGAAACTTACATTTTTATTTTCATTGGCTCATTGGCTATGGTAAGTTTTCATTTGACTAGAATGCCTGACGTGAAAAAGACTATTCCTTTTCCCTTGGATAGTTACTAAAAATATTTCACATGTTCAATAGTTTGAACCAACATCCCACTTATACTTGGTGGAAGCTTTTTAAAACCTCGAGGCTTCAATTGTATTTTGTAAAGTTGACAAACACATAGTCTAGATTTGCTTGTCTCACTAAGTCTATGAGCAAGTAGAAGAAATCATGCTCTGACTTAGGATGATTAAATTACCACGTAGCATTTTCTACTCCGTATTAAAGAGTGTTGAAGCTTTGATGGAGCATATATGCTAGTGACTATAGGGAGGTCCATGATTTGTCCTATTCTAGGTGTTTCTTGATTATCTGCCTTTGCTAATGATTAGGGATGTCAATAACTAGTTATGGAAGAACAATTGATGACTTTTTGAACAAGTTCCCACAAACAACGCTAGTGATAATGTCCCAAAAAATTCAAGTAGTTTGGGGGCAAAGCTTATGTCTTGGATAATCGGTTACTTTTTAAAGTATTTTGCATTTCGAAATGCATCAAAATAATATTTTTTTTTATTTTTTAAAAATTATTTTTGAGATCAGCGCATCAAAACGATCTAAAACATAAAAAATAATAATTAATTTTTAGCAAAAATGTTTTTTTTTCAATTTTTTTGGAAATACAGGTTGGCCTACGTTTCCAAACGCTCACTTAAAGGAATCTTTAGCCATTTCAACTTTTCAAATTTATAATCCATGTCATTAAATTGAAAGCACAATAAATAAATAAAAATTACAAAACCCAATTCTTAACAAATCAAACGCCAAACAATGAAACCTAAGAAAAACAAATATATAACACAAAAAATTATAATTAAAATAATAATGAGGGCATCAAAAATCTAAGAATAAAAATAAAAAATAAATTAGAGGGCATCAAAAAAATTAACATTAAAGTGTTAAATTGAAAAGAACAAAAAACTTTAACAAAGGGAAAAAGAAATCAAAAGAATGAGGGCTAAATTGAAAAAAAAATAACATAAACTTTGATTAAATGATGAAATTGAAAACAAAACTTTTAAAAAAGAGTCAACGAAAAAATAAGAAATTGAAAAAATACAGACCGAATTGGAAACAATAATCCATGACAAATTGTAATTCAAGGATGAAATTGAAAACATCAAAAAAATTTCTAAAAGGACCAAGGACTAAAATAAGCAATAAAAAACCTAAGGACTAAAATTAGAAATGAAAATAAAATAGGATAGGTGTGCACTTTTGCTAGGAAAGAGAAAAAAAGCAGGAAGGAAAAAAAAAGAAACGACTACCAGTAAAAAAAATCCAAAACACCCCTCGAGGAACAAAATATTTGGTCACGAGAATACATAGTACATGCTACCATAAGGTCGCAAAATCATCTTACACGCTAATTGTTCTTTGATTTAAAAATTAATGAATCAGAGTGAAAAGTCCAAAACACCCCTCGAGATTTCAACATTCATAAAAAAACCAAAGTAAAAAGACAAAATCATCATTAGACATTTTCCTTATTTTTTCATGAATTTAAGGGTAAAAAGGTCCTTTCACAATCTTGCAAAAAATGTAAAGGCATAAACACCCTTGCCTACTAATTCAATTTTTTTAGCTTGTGGGCAAATAATTGTTTTCAGAAAATTGAAAAGACAAAAGTAACCCTTATCAATCCTTTAATGACCAATTGATGTTTTGAAAAAATAAAATTACCCTAAAAAACAAGGCAACCAAAATTCTTTTCAAAAGACAAAATTGTCACTACATTCCCCAATTCATAGTGTAATTTCTCTACATCTACAGTGATCGATATAGTAAAAGAGCAATACCTTTTATATGTTTGTTAAATATATGATGATACAGGAAAAAAGAAAGATTTTTTTCTAGCCATTTGGATCCAGCTCGAAACTCTAGCCTAGATTCATGAGTTGCACATACAAACTTTTCATGCACATAATTTTCTATGCACACACAAGCTTTTTCATACAAAGAAAACATTATTTTTTACATCAATGGCACTACCCATCACTAACATTTCCACTAATAATATGCATGACACAATAACCATAGCAGACACATCAACCAACGAGCAACCATGACTAGCCATTAGTTTTTCCTCCATTGGATGACCAATTTTACTACTAAGGTTGAGCAACAATTTCCCCACCATTGATATACTTTCCTTCTTATTGAAGAAATTTCAAGGCTTTAGTATATAAATACACCTAATCACCAAGGCAAGTAAACTAGAAAAATTCCCAACAAAGCTAGTCTAACATACAACCACACAAAGCCAGTTATGTCATTCTAGACCATAAAAAATAGCCAAAAGCAATAAAAGCCAGCTAAAGGTCATAAAAGCCATCCAAGACCAAGACCATATACTCTTTCTCTTCGTATATGAGTTTCTCTTCCATTCATTTCTTTCATACTATACTCCTCTTACATGTGTTAACTTAAGCATCCAAGGGTTCCTTGTTTCAACATGGGACTTGTTTTGTAAAAAAGCTCAAGAACTCGCATTCAAGCCTAGTCACACCACCATGCATAAACCCAGCCATGAAAAACCTAGTTTTTTTTGTAAAGTTTTAATGACTTTATGGATTTTATTTAATTGCAAGAAAAATCATTCATTCTAATAAAGATATAGGTGAACTTTTTGGGTTTGAAAATTTCATCCCTTCCTTTCTGACTGTTAGTGGCTCAGAAATACTCTAAGGTGTAAACTGTGCATCTGGTTCAGCTGGAATTCGATATGAAACTAGAAAGAAACTGATAATTTGATGACATCTGTGCACATCTATATTTTTTGTAACCTGTTGATGAAAATAAATTTCTCTGTTTGTAGGGTATCAATATCAAATTAAACAAGCAGCTACAAAATCACAAAGTTGTCATCTCACAGATAACAAATATATAAGGAAATAAACTATCTACTGAATATCTGAATAAGTGCTTGTATTCCTTTATCATTGGCAGTAATGACTACTTGAACAACTATTTTCTCATCAGAATATTATTCTGCTTCTCCTGGCATAGCATGCCGAATTCACAATATATTCTATGTTAAATTTGTTAGAGCAGTGAGTATAGCAAAGAAGGTTTTGAGGCGTGAAGATCACACTATCTTTACAGTATTAATTGCCTGTATTATGTTTGCAGCAGGATTAAATCAATATACATTCAAGATACAACAAAACCTTAAAACTTATAGACAACAACTTCTATAAGTTTCTTAAAAAATTTTGTTTTTTTTTATGAACATAAACAAAGAGTTTGCAGACAAAAAAATAAGGAGAGAAGAAGATTGTTTTCTAATTAATTTCTGTCAATATCAAATTGATATTTATAAGGAAAATAATATTTTTTTAGACCAATGTGTCTGTAGAAATTTAAAGGCACATCTCTATAGAGTGTTTAGAATTTAAAAGGCACATTTCTACATAACAATATGTCTATAAAATTCAAAATGCAACTTTTTTGTCAAATTAAAAGAATAACTTGGTAGGAGATATTATGCATAATTAATTAATTAATTTAAAAAATTAACTAATTAAATTAAATTAATTCTGAAAATAAAATTGATTATTTTTTCATAATGACAAGTGCCCAAATGCCATTATATATATAAAATTTGGCTTTCTCTCCAAATTTTCCTTCCAACATTCAAATCTATTGATTTGGTGTCTCTCACTTTATAAAGTACAACAAAACCTCTTTCCTTTCTAATGTAGGATAGAGTTCTCTTTGTTTTTTTTTTTTTTATCTAATATTCAAGCTATTATAACAATCCCCCACTTAGCTTGTAATTTTATGTTATACCTTGTTGCATTCATAAATAAAAGTATCTTTGGATTTAAACCTCTTTTTAATGTAGGCATTCTAAACTCTAAAGAAATTACGATGGAAAAAAATCTTAAATTAGAATTTCATTTTATAGAATTGCAAATATTACACGATTAAAATGGAAAAGGCCCTCAAATTTAGGGATCTTATTAATTTAATCAGGGGTGTAATTGAACACAACAATTAAGATTTGAAGTCAATTTGAAAAAAAATTAAAGGACCAACAATCAAAATGGAATACACGCTAGAATTTAAGGACCCAATTGATTTAATTAGTTGTTTAATTAAAGAAACAAATTGAGATTTAGGGTTAATGTGGAAAAAATTACACAAATTAGAAATCCAAAGATTGAAGTATAAAAGATGCCAACATTGAAGGACACTTTTGAGTATCATCAGGGGTTAATTGAAAAAGATCTTGGAAAATCAATCCAATTTGACCGAATATGAAGGAATTAGAAGTATAAGGATTAAATTGACAACAAAAAAAGAATAAAAAATAAAATTGCCTATTTAAAAAACGATGTGTAGCACCGTTCCTAAAGGGAAAAAATGTTAATTAGAGGAACCAAATAATGTCATTTAAAAGCATTGTGAGGGGCAGTCATATCTCTCACACATACATGCTTTTATTTATCCATTTTTTCTCCTTTTTATAGGTTTTTTTAGAGCTATTATGGACCACCATTTCTTTCTCTCACTTTGACATTAATAATCAAAAAACATGTCATTCTCTTTCCTTACACTTATACTTTATTTTTAGCCAAAGATCAACTTTATTGCCTCTTTATGGTGGTGAAAAATACGTGCCAGAGGAGGTAACCCGAGTATGTTATACAAAGTGTACAACAATGGTTAATGGACAAGATTGACCCAAGTAGATCAATGAATGAACTTGTTCTTCCCAGAAAGGTTCCAGAACCTTCCTTCCTACATATGAATAAAGGGGCCTGATGAGAAAGAAATGGAAGAAGCCTAGAGAAAAAAGGATTTAAATTTAAGAGATATAATAAAGAAGAAGGTTTAAGTTTAAAACGACTTGTCTAGAGGGTATATAGGAGTGAGGAGAGAAAACAAAAAAAAAGAGAGAGAAGAAGTAGAGAGAAAACAAACCTAAAATAAACAAAATTGAATTGTGAAGAAGAAAGAAAACTTGTTTTTTTTTTTTCACTAAACTGAATCATTTCGAATCAGAGAGTTCTAAAAAGGATAAAGAAGCAAGAGAGGAAGAAAAGAATGAAAGAAGTAGAGAAAAAAAGGCATAACCAAGGAGATATAAAAAATCTTAGCCTAAAGGGAGAAAACCACTCAAAATACCTCTCCACCACAAGCCACCCACTGTGACAGCCACCAAGGACATCCATAAAACCTCTCCACTCTGCTAAATCCCTTTTTTTTTTCTTTTATGATTTTTGTGCAAAATGTGCAAAATAATGTTTTTTTGATTTTAAGATGCATGAACACAAGTAAATAATGGTAATTATAGGCTTAGTTAGGTTTGATTTGGATATGGTGTGTTTTGATCATAAAAAAATTAAAAAAACAAAATGGATAAACATGTATTTTGTTTTCCATAGAAAAATACATGGATGGAAATCTAAAGTTTAGATTTTTAGAGTTAATTTGTGTTTTAATTTAGGTGTTGCATGCCTTTTATTTTTAATTTTTTTTTAAAAAGAGAATAGATGCTATAATTTTAGTTTTAAAAAAATGCATGAAAGAAAACCAAAACTTGTGTTTTTAGGTTCATTTGTAACATTGACTTCCAATTATAAAAGTTAGGGTTTTGAGATTTTTTGTTTTTTTAATGTTGCATACTTCCTTGATTATGAATGAGAAAAATCATGACACATGGTTTTGCTTGCTTAGACGAAGCATGAATTAATAATATGACTTTAGATTTTTTATTCTTAGGATTAAATAGTTATCTTGTATTTTTTATGCTTGTTGTAGTTATCCTTGTTTTCATGATCATGCAAAAAATATATTTCATATTCAATTCCATGTATTTTAGCCCTACACACACACTCATTTTCCATAAAAGTTTTGTAATTAACATGTTATTTCCATGATCTCATTAATTTTACATTTACATGTCTTTATTTCTAAAAAAAATAAGAAAATCAAAAAAAATATTTATCACATTGCATGTTTTTATATTGGTTTTATAACTTATTTATAAAACCCATTAAGATTTGAGCCAAATAAAAAAAGTTTTTATAGGCCAGCATTCCAAAACAACTTTTAAAAACTTTTCATTAAAAAAATAAATATAAAAAAATAAATGTTTTATTATTCACACACTCATAATGTTTGAGATAAATAGACTTATAATGAGCTATTTTTTTTTAATTATTATTGAGGAGAAATACCTCGGTCTCTTTTATTTTCAAAACATGTCTTCCTTTCAAAATTTCAAGCCTTTAAGTCTATTATCCATCAAGGACATCTAAGTAACAATCAAGGATATTAATTTTTCTTAGTAGGTCCAAAACATTTGTGCCCCTAAATCCTATCACCAAGTAGGTCAATCCACAATTGTTACTATTTGAATATTTTAGGATAGGATGCAAAATTCTCATTCAACAAAAAAATACGAGTGAATCTTAGTATTATAAATAAATAAACATGAACAAGGCATTATTCATGGGCTCCTGTTGCATAAGTAAAGTATTTAGCAACAAATCATCTTAAGATCAAATAGTAACAATTGTGAATTGACCTACTTGGTGACAGGATGCAAAATTCTCATTCAACAAAAAAATACGAGTGAACCATAGTTTTATAGATAAATGAACATGAACAAGGCATTATTCATAGGCTCTTGTTGCATAAATAAAGTATTTAGCAACAAATCCTCTTAGGATCTGAGTTAGGTTCAATGAGCTTAATATAAATCCATCCAATTATTCATTAACATGCCTTAATAAACTATTAATAGTCTCATGTCATGATCAAGAGTAAATAGTTATAGATATGTCAATTCATCAAGTAATCGAGA
>Ga0325404_1002076_pt1 | contig 21375 bp, 8 predicted proteins | sample PopdelMetagenome_18_FD_205664 | JGI IMG/M metagenome (GOLD analysis project Ga0325404, IMG submission 205664) | Populus deltoides microbial communities from Bellville, Georgia, United States - Xylem-Control-R1 | ecosystem: Host-associated > Plants > Phyllosphere > Stem > Wood/Secondary xylem...
AAATCTCATATATGTGATATCTCCAAAAAAATCCTAAAACAATATATAAAAATGCTGATTCAAAGAGAGGACCAGCTGTGTTAGCTGCGGTTGAGTATTTAACAGCAGGGGCCAATGATCAGACCATATTGCTTTCCTGAAGATTATCATGAGAATGGATCGTGTGGTTCGTCCTTCCTTCCGTTTATATGGAAACAAGAGGCAATGAGCTTTCTGATTAGAAATATTGATAAACACAATTCATGATTCCATATCATCACTGCAGCTATGAATACTTATGCATGAAGACGCCATCTATACGTTATGATAGCTGGGACTTTCTTGTTATGTGTGATATTGAAGCTTTCAAAGCATTTACTCATCAAAAGAACTTATGCTGCTGAAGGCAAAGAAATGAACATTACAATTATTACTTTTTTTATTATTAAAAAAAGAAGTTTAAATTCGAGAATTTTGAAATATAGGAGAAGAATATTGCCATTTGTACTAAAAACAATCAGGTTTTTTTCTCCCTTTAATTTCATTATTTTTTCCTGGATTTCAATATTAAATTCTTTTTTTAACAATTATTTAAGTTGAATTCGTTTATTGAGAAAGGTTTTGAATTGATTAAGATTTTCTCTATATGAAAGGTGCATAAAGTTAATGAAATTTAAATGGTATTTTCATGGATGACCAAATGCAATTAATATGATAGATTATATGATCTTTTAAGATGGATTAAAAGTGCTTAATGGTTTTGTAATGGTTTGAAAGTATTAGGTTAATAATTAGATATAAAAGTGAAAAATTGTTAGTTTAGGTATTTGATAAAGGCTACTTTTTTACTCAAAAACTAAATTTAATAAATGTATTTCTTAACCCAAATTTTATATGTAAGAAAAGCTTATTTTATCTAGTTTCTAACATCATAAAAAGGTGTATTAATCCGATTTTATAAAGAAAGTCATAGTGAAAACAGTAAATGATATGTAGACTGTCTAGCAACAGCGCCCAACAATGATTTCAAGGCTTATTATAAATTATATAAAATAAATTACTTGATGAATCATATATGGATGGAAAGATAATTGAGTATAGTTTACAATCCAAAAACAGAATGGAATTTTAAACTTTCTAGGAGTAATGTCAGTTTAGTAGACATTGTACAATTGACAAATTATCATAGTTAAGTGTTGGAGGAACTTTAACATGTTATATACTTGTAAATAGGTTGTTTGAGTAGAGATTTTGGACTTTGGCTGTTTAAGCAATGGATATTTGTGAATGCAATTTTTGTAAGAAAGTTTTATAAAGTGATTTACGAAAGAAAATGTTTTGTAACAGATTTGTAAATGGTTGCATAATGGCTCTGAGATTGCTATGAATGAAGTAAAGACCTCTAGTGAGTGGGGTTTTTAACACTAGAACTAATTCTAATTATCCATCAATGGTTTATAATTATTGGAAATAGCCCTGGCCAATGGGTTACAATAGTTGGTTAAAAATAGTCGATTAATGGTAGAGTTACGGGTATAATATGACCCTAATAATTTAATATGAATGTAAAGTTATATTTATGGAAATGAATGTCAAGTGAAAGTATATGCCAAGAGTTTAGGAGTTTTCTCACTGGTGATTCGCGTTGATTACTGTTAAAGGCTGAATAATTGGGTGGCTTGTGACTTCTGACAACTCAGCCTTGAAGCAATCAATCAAAGCCTAAAAGAACATTTGATCTTCAAGTAATTTTTGTATAAATCCTAAATAATTCTAAATCTGTCTAACAGGATTTTAGGATTCCTAATTTTTTTTAATTTACCATTTCCACAACGTTTAAGTGTTTTGAGAAACCCAACAATGGTATCAGAGTCATCATCACATAATTAAACTTGTTGATTGTATGTTTTAATTATTATTGAAATTAATTGTGAATTGATTTTATGAGCAAAAATAAGTTTTTCAAAATTTTGATCTCAAATGATTTTTCACAAAACAAAAAAATGGCTATTATTCTAGTTAGAATTTATTTTTTTTTAATTATGATTGTTACACATCCGCTAGCGGTGGAATCTGTGCGGCACACCTAGCTGTGTTGTGTTCACAACCAAAGAACAACCAGTACCTGAGACAATAGTTATAGATTGTTGCTGGAAGTCTAAGGTAAAGCTTTTGTCGCACATTCGTAGCTGCGTAGCGTGAGGGGCAGTTCTTTGCATTGCTGGTTGGTTATGACAGCATTAGATACTATAGTCACCGGCAACGGGTAGAAAGCCCACTTCCGACAAAAAACAAATGTAAATGAGGGGGTAAAATTATGATTCTAAGTATGGAATCCTACTTTAGGCACCAAGAAAGACAAGGGTTTTTGTTAATATTGTGGTAAATAAGAACATTAAAAAAGGATCGTGCAAGACTATCTTGTCACTATGAAGGCTAAAAAGCTTGTTAAAGCTTTTGCTTTTATGTGTATTTATGATTGAATAAAGGTAAAGTGGATCTACGAATTAGTAATGAAGCAAGGATTACTACATTAACTTTGTCAGGTGGGCTGACATTAGAACTTGATAATTAGTTTTTTTGTTCTAACACTTTTTAGAAACATCATATCCATTTTTAAATAGATTTAAATTTATTATTAAGGGGAAACATTTTTCATGTTATAATAATGATGTTTATTATGAATTTGGTACTTATATACAAATGGTTTGTATAGTGGATATACATGTTTTATCATTAATGACCATATTGGATATGGTCATGTGTATTTGATGAAAGTTTGAATCATTTGAAAGGTTTAAAAAATTCAAAAATAAAGTTGAAATACAAATTGAAAACAATATTAGGATATTTTGATCAAATCAAGGTGGTGAATATTTTAGTCAAAATTTTTAAGATTATCAATAAGAAAATATGATTCTCTCATAATAGACACATATTGGAACACCATAACATAATGAAGTTCCTACATGGAGAAATTGCACCATATTAGATATGGTGTAGTCCATGATCAACTATACAGACCTTTCACATTTCTTCTAGAGCTATGCCCTATAAACTACTACTTATCTTTTAAAAAAAGTCCTATCAAAATCTATTGATAAGACTCCATATAAGATATGGAATGATAGGAGACTAATCTTATTATACTTAAGGATTTGAGATGTGACGCTTTATATAAAGCATATTATATCTGAAAGGTTGGGAGCTAAATAAGATAAAGGTAACTTTGTAGGATATCCAAAAGAAAATATTGGATATAATTTATATCATCTTGTTAAGAAAAAGTTTATGTCTCAAAGTATGTTACCTTTCTAAAGAAAGAATTTATTCTTGAAATGAGTGGTAAGATGAAAATAGAACTTGAAGAACAGCAAGAACCATAAAATGATATCTAAATGGAACCTGAGCTTAAAGCTTTAACATTGGATGTTCAGCTTAAAGTTCAAGAAACATAAGAACTATATAGATCTGGTAAGACATATCATGAACCAATGACATATGAACTTCTTATGTAAGTTAAAAATAACGAGTTACTTATACTTGATGAGGCTAGTAATGACTAATTACATAAAATTAATATTCGATATTGATTCTAATAAATGGCTTGATGCCATGAAATCTGAAATGAATTCCATATACATCAACTAGTTATAGACCTTGATTGATCCACCTTAAGGGATAAAACCCATGGATATGAGGGTCTTTAAAAGAAAGACTAATACGGATAGCAATAAACAAAGCTAGATTAGTTGTCTATGGTTATAGACAAAGAAACATACGTTGAATTTGATGAAACCTTTGTGTTGGTAACTATATTAAAATCTATAAGGCTTTTGCGTGCTATAAATGCATACCATAATTATGAGATTTAGAAAATGGATGTCAAAACTATATTCCTAAATGAGAATTTTTAAGAAGATGTGTATATGACATACTTTATTAGAAAATTCTTTATACTCAAAACTATGTAATTTTCTAATAAAGTGTGCAAGCTATAAAAATCAATTTAAGGATCAAGCTTTACAGAGTTGGAATATCCATTTTGATGAGATAATTAAATAATTTGGATTCATAAAAAAATATGTATGAGCCTTGTGTTTATAAAAAGGTTAGTGATAGTGGAGTCAATTTTCTAATATTATATGTGGATGACATATTATTAATGGAAAATGACATTTATTTACTCCAGTTAGTAAAGATCTAGTTGTCCAAGAATTTCTCCGTGAAGGATATGAGAGAAGTAACCTATATAGTGGGAATAAAGATTATCTAGTCTATGTATATAGATAAGATGTTAAAATAGTTTAGCATGGAAGAATTCTAAAGAGGATACTTACCTGTTTAGCATAAGATTCGTTTCTCCAAGGATATGTGCCCTAAAATACATGATGTAGGATATAGGATATATGATGTAAATGATTTTATATACTTTGGATATAGGATCCAAAATATATGCAATGTTATGTATAAGACCAAATGTATCTAATGCTTTAAGAATAACGAGTAAATACCGATCGAATCTAGGTGAAGGTCACTAAAAGATAGTTAAAGATACTTTTAAATACTTAAGAAGAACTAAGAATGTTTTCTAGTCTATGAAGGAGATAAGTTAGTAGTTCATGACTATTTGGATGCTAGTTTTCAATCAGATATTGAAAATAAAAAATCCAATCTAGTTATATTTTATTTTAAATAACGGTGTTGTGAGTTGGAAGAGTTCTAAATAAGAGACAAAAATAGATTCTATAACTAAAGCTGAGTTCACCTCTACATTTGAGATGATAAAAAAGATTGTTTGATCTAAAAGTTCATCATTAAACTAGGTGTGGTTTCTATCATTGTTGATTTAATAGCCTTGTATTGTAATAACAATGGAGTCATTGCATAAACAAAGGAACCAATGTCTCATCATTGATCCAAAAATATACTTAAATACTTTCATTTTATTAAAGAATCTTAAAAAGAAAAAATATAAAGATAAATTAAGTACCTATTAAAGATAATCTTATAGATTCTCTTACTAAGTCATTAACCCAATAAAAACATCATTGTCAAGTACATCGATATAGTATTTAATACATGAGTGATTGACTTTAATGCAAGTGGGAGATTGTTAGCATATGTGTTGTAGCCAATTGGTTAGTTACATATGGTATTGAATTTGTTCATGTAAATATATTTAATTATTAATAAAGGCTAATTTATATTTAATATTCATTTAATATTTGATTAATGAATCTAGAATAAAGATAAAGTTTTAGGGATAAAAATGTTTTGCAAATAAAAATATAAAGTTATTATAATTATGAGATTCATAGTGCATAAAAAATATTATTTATAAGTGTCCCTGGTTAATACTTTATTTAGAATGAACATTAATTAGATTTGTTGAGACCTGTACATATTATGTTTTTTTTTAATGAAAGGAAGCAATTGTTCTCATAAGAAGAGATATGATGAATACCTAAAACTAATATGTAGGTACTTGTAAGATGATATGTATACTGAACTGACTTGCATGAGATTCTATATAGAGAGATCACATGTGTTTATGAAAAAACTCACGTGATGGTTGTGTAAGTAATCCTTATAATTGAGATCATTAAGTTATCTTATATGATGAATGTTATGTTTTGATCTTACTACACGTTGTCTTCATCAAGGGTAACCAATAGACATATATTGCGTATAACATGAACTATATAAAAGTATTTAAGTAATTAAGAGAGGATTCATCATCCTAAGTGAATTAAAAACAATGTTTCCTATGTTCTCAAATAATATTGATTATAAATCCTTGAGTAAGGTGGAGTGAGATTTGGAAAAAGTTTTGAATCTTATCTAAAGAATCAATACTTTTGATGTTTAGAACAAACATGATTTAACAGAGTAGATATACTCCATGTCATATTGTTTAAATCAAAACGTTGTTCATGATGAGATAATAATTACATTGAGAAATTGGTCACCGAAAGGTTAAGTCAAACCACTTATAACTCTTCTAATATTTGGGTGATCATGATAGGTTACTGGATATTTTACTTGATCTTCAAATATAAATAAATTAATTATTTAATTGATAATAAATTAATTTGTTTAATTTATTTAATCATATTTTATTTAGTATTGTGATTTATATTTGGGCCAACTTATTAGAAAACCTAATGAGTCACACATATAAGAACCATTGGTCAGAAATTAAAATAGGGTGATTAATCAAATGTGACTTAATTGTAAACAAGTTTTAGAAATTGAGGACTATAATGTAATTTATACAGGAAATTACAATTCTAGATCTAGAAAAAATCAAGAAAATAATATATGTGATATTATTCAAGGGAAAAATTGATATTTTACCATTTATAAGGTTTTCAGTTTCCCTATAAATAAAATGTTATGCCTTTTATTTTATGTACCGTAATAAACAGTATAGTACAAAACACCTGAAAAACATAAAAGAAAAATGTTAGCACTCAAAAGTATAACAATTCCTCTCTTCTAAAAGGGTTTATAAGATTTTTCACTTGTGGTTCGCGTGGATTACCATTAGAGGCTAGACACTTAGATGACTTGTAGTTTGTGATAACCCAATCTTGAAGCAATTATTCAAAGCCTAAAAAAACATTTGTTCTTCAAGTATTCTTTGTATAAACCCTAAAAAACTCTAGATCTATCTAATATGATCTTTGAAATCCTAGTTTTTTTTAAAAAAAAATTCCATTTTCATTGCGTTTATGTGTTTTTGGAAACTCAACACAATCATCTATGAAAGTACTATCGTAATTTTCCATCTCTACTATGCACAAACTTTAAATAAATAATAACTAAGTGAATTAAATTTAGAGGTTCACTGCCTCTTTTAATTATTTGAAAATGAAGTTTTATAAATTTTAATTTTACACAAACCTCATTATTATGATTTTTCTCAAAAATCATATTTGATAATAATTCCAGATTGACTAAACTTTGGATAGAAGTGTAGCTTACATGTCCTACCATACATATATCATAAGCCTTAAGTAAGTAAGGAAAAAAGTTCTTATTCTTATTATTAACTTTCATTCATAGCTATAATAATCATTACATTTATTTTGAAGAGACTATCTATATTTTTTCTACAAATAATTCATTGCTAGAAAATATAAATTTGTCACTTTTATATACCATTTTAAAACTATTTTTTCTAAACAATAAACTAAACACTAAATTCTTTCAAATATCAATAATATAAAGCATATTATTAAGTGTGAGAAGCTCTTTTAGAAGTCATTTTCCGAATGACCTTCCTAATTTCTAGTACATTAAAGGTTGGTAAATTCTTCATATACAAATGTTCAGCATCTATTTATGTGTAAATGTAAAACATCATCTTCTCAACATTTATATGTCTTGTAGAACCAGTATCAACCCATTATTATTCATGATTATAAATTAGGTTGACTTTGAAAACAACAACAGAAAAATTCATTTTTTAAACTTTATTAGTGAGGTGATCATCTTTAGTGATGGTATTTTTTTAGCAAACCTTTCTCTTTTATTACAAGATGTAATGTAACATTTGATTTTATAAACCTAGTTACTATTACTATTAAACTATAACTAAAAGTGCTCATTCTTTTACTGTGGAATGCACAGTGCAGTCCACATTAAAAGATGAGCTCCTCTCTCTTTTTTTTCTTTTTTTTATACCTATTTAGAGTTTTTTTTAATAATTTTTTTTGTTAGTGTTAAATTTTTTTTATTCAGTTATCCGACTTTCATGACATGGATCCCGAGTTTAATAGGTTAACATGGTTTGACGAGTTAACCCATAAATTTGTTTTTTGCTTTTTTTTTCTTTTTAATTAATTTTTTTTGTTTACTTTAGTTTGTTAATGTTAAATTTCTTTCCATTTAGTAAAAGATGAGCTGTTTTTTTTTTTTACACTTTTAGAGTTTTTTTTGCTTTTTTTTTCTTTTAATAATTTTTTTTTGTTAATGTTAAATTTTTTTTATTCAGTTATCAGACTTTCATGACACAGATCCCGGGTTTAACAGGTTAACATGGTTTAACGAGTTAACCCAGAATTTTGTTTTTTGCTTTTTTTTCTTTTTAATTAAATTTTTTCGTTTACTTTAGTTTGTTAATGTTAAATTTCTTTTTATTTAGTTATTAGACTTTCATGACATATATTTCAGGTTTCACGGGTTAACCTGGTTTCACGGGCTGTTAATTTTTTTTGTTTTTTTATTTTAATAATTTTTTTATTTAATTTAGTTTGTTAATGTTAATTTTTTTATTTAGTAATCAAACTTTCATGACATGGATCCCGGGTTTAACGGGTTAACCTGGTTTGGCGAGTTAACCTGAATTTTTTTTCTTTTTAATTAATTTTTTTCGTTTAGTTTAGTTTGTTAATTGACAATAAACTAAAACTGCTCAGTGTTTCACTGTACAAGTCCACAGTGAAACGCTGAGTTGTCTTTTTTTTTTCTCTTTTTTTTTCGTTTTCTAGCCTTTGTGGGTTTTTTTTTTGTTTTTTTCTTTGTGTTTTTTTCTTTTAATGAATTTTTTTTTAAATTTTTTTTGTTAATGTTAATTTTTTTATTTAGTTATCAGATTTTCATGACACGGATCTCGGGTTTGACGAGTTAACCTGAATTTTTTTTTTGCTTTTTTTCTTTTTAATTAATTGTAACATATACTAAAAGGGATTAGTGTTTTATTGTGGACTGCACAGTGCAGTCCACAATAAAACACTGATGCTTTAGGTTTTTTTTTAAGTTGTCTCATTTTTTTAGCCTTTTTTTTTGCCTTTCGGGATTATTTTTTTGCTTATTTCTTTGTTTTTTTCTTTTAACAAATTTTTTTATTTAGTTATCAGACTTTCATGACACGTTTTCCGGATTTAACGGGTTAACCTGGTTTGACAAGTTAACCAAGAATTTTTTTTTCCTTTTTAATTAATTTTTTTCATTTAATTTAGTTTGTTAATACTAATTTTTTTTTCTATTTAGTTATCAAACTTTCATGACACATATCCCGAGTTTCACGAGTTAACCTGGTTTCATGGGTGAACCCAGTTAATTATGGGTTGACCGTTAATTTTTTTTGTTTTTTTATTTTCATAAATTGTTTTTGTTTAATTTAGGTTGTTAATGTTAAATTTTTTTATTTAGTTATCAGACTTTCATGACACAGATCCTAGGTTTAACGGGTTAACATGGTTTGACGAGTTAACCCGGATTTTTTTTCGTTTTAATTAATTTTTTTTTGTTTGGTTCAGTTTCTTAATTTTTACTTTTTTGTATTTAATTACCAGACATTCATGACATGAATCTCAGGTTTAACGGGTTAACCTAATTTGACGAGTTAACCTGTAATTTTTTTTTGCTTTTTTTTCTTTTTAATTTATTTCGTTTAGTTTAGTTTGTTAATGTTAAATTTATTTCTATTTAGTTTTTTTTTCTTCTTAGAGATTTTTTTTCTTTTTAATTAATTTTATTTAATTAATTTAGTTTATTAATATTAAATTTTTTTCTAAGTAGTTTTCGACTGATGCCTTTAGTTTTTATTTTTTTTTTGTTTTTATGCCTTTGACTGTGGACTGCACAGTGCAGTCCATAGTGAAAAGGTTTATGCCTTTTGTTTTTTTTCTTTTTAATTAATTTTTTTTGTTTAATTTAAATTGTTAATGTTAAATTTTTTTCTATTTAGTTATCAAACTTTCATGACACGGATTCTGGATTTGACAGGCTAACCCGGTTTGACAAGTTAGCCTAGTTAATTCTGGATTAACCCATTAATTTGTTTTTTCCTTTTTAATTATCAAACTTTCACGATGCGAATTCAAGGTATGACGGGTTAACCTGATTTGAAGGGTTAACACAGTTAATTCATATTTTTTTTTCTTTTTCTTCATTAGTTTTTTTTCTTCCTGTTGGTTTTTTTCTTTATTTTTTTCTTTTTAACTAATATATTTAATTATTACACTTTTATGACACGACCTTACAATCAGACACACGTCCAATGCTATTGGGTCTGGTATTGCATTCCAGACACTTTTATGCTGAGGGTTAACCCAAGTTTAATGTTATTATTAATATTATAAATATTACTTTTGGGTCAAGCGTTGCCACCAAACTTAAGACTCTTGGGTATAACTTTGCAAAAAAAACCTAACATTTTTAGATCTTGATTTTTTAAAAAATACAAAAAATAATTGACCCGCGGCATCACGCGGGGCATGTAACTAGTATATACTAAAATAAATGGGGCTTTCACTACAAGACTATATCCCCTCTTAAAATACATTGTGAATTCATTATTCATTTTGAATATTTTTAATTTTTAATTTTGAACTTTTTTAAATTTTATCTCTCTATGTTACATTACCATGGTTTTTAACATTTTGTTTTTTCATTTTGCAATATCTTCCATGTGCATAATTTTAAACACCATTCTAGTAATGAATACCATAATTATCATGTCAACTTGTTTTAGTGTTTTTTTTTAATAAAGCAACTTTGTACAAAAATTTAAAAAGTATATCATTAATTTATTTGGCATAATTAAACTACTCATCATAAACTAAAAGCTCATTCAAATTAGACTTATTGATTTTTAACAAATAAAACCAAACTAATCAGTCTTTCTCTCTATTCATTTTGGTTTAATTATTTTTTTAATAAAAATTCAATTTGGTTGGATCTTGTAGTTACAACTTAACCATTTTAACTAATGCTCACTGTAATAGCTAGCTATGATTGCAAGCATTAACAACAAACTAAAAGGACTTTTATTATAGCATGTAAGGAGATTCATTGTAAATTCAAACTGAGTAATTACCATTTTGCTCTTTATTTCTCTTAGTAATTGTCCTGGCACTAAGAGTAAAACTGCATTTTTTAAGGAATTCAAATGTCATTTGAGAATTGATCGAGTACAAGATTATTATTTATGTATTTTATGTATAATAAAAATACTATATTACCATTGGAGGCTTAAAAAAATTGGCCTTTGGTCCAGGGGTTTTTGCGTTCTGACAAATTTATTTGTACAGTGAAATAACATTTGAGCCCTTCAGGTCTGAGAAATATTGACCTTTGATCGAGGGGTTGTTATGTCTTTGTACAATAAAATTTCACTTTTTCCCTTTGACTTTGATAAATAAAAGGCTGTTTGGAAGGGTATTTTTGTATTTACATAATGGTTTTTTAGTAATTTGCATTACTATAATATTAATAAATCGATAAAGTTGGCCTATGTGTGCCACACACGCATAGGCGAATCAATGCCCCTCACTCTATTTGGGTGGCGCATGGAGGCACGTATGGTGGTAAAAAAAAAGGTCAATTGCTTACTCACCTAATACAAAGTGGCGGCGCATCTTTTAAGGTGGCGCGTGTTGTCATCTAAGTGGTGGTTCGGTGACGATAGGTCTTTTTCCTCCTCTCATTCTTTTCTCTCTCTTGTCTCGGTATACATGCAGAGCTTTGACAAATTTAATTGTATCTTCTAGTTTGTATTTGTTTTGGGTTTAGTCTTCATTCTTTTGATTTTTATTTTTATTTTTAGTTTCATCCCTAATCATTTAATCTAATTAGATTATTTTTATCCAATTTGGTCCTTTTTTTATTAGTATTTTTTTTATCATTTTTATTATTATTATTATTATTATTATTATTATTATTATTATTATGTCCTTGGGAGTTTGATTTAGTTTTGTTTGGTTTTCAATTTTGATTCTTATTGTTTTAATTCTTTTTTTTTATCCTTTTCTTCATTTTTTTTAATTTAGCCCCTAATTAGTTTCTTTCAATTATTTTTGTGCATTGTTTAGTCCTCATTGTTTTAATTTTAGTTACTTTAAATTTTTATTTTTTTATGGTTTGAAATTTTTCTTTGTGATTTTTTCATGTATCCTTTTTACAGGGTAATATCAGTCTCATAACCCAGTCCACCAGTTTCGACAATGAACCCGGTTTAAGTTCAATCTTTTTTAGGGTCTTTTCTAATTTTTTTTTTTTCGTTTTCATCATTTAACATTGAATTGTTGGGTCTTGAGCTTCTTGATTTGTTATACTTTCCTTTTTGTTGGGTTATCCTTGCCTCATATCTCAGATCAAAAGTTAGTTGAGTTAACATGGGTTAACTTGGTTTTTTTTAAATTATTTTTTTATTCTTTTATCATTGAATTATTGAGCCTTGAGCGTGTTTTATTAAATATTATTTAAAAAAAATACACGCGTGACAGGTTATCCTGAGTGCAGGGTGTTAAAGTTAACCCGAGTTACCTTGCATTTTCTTACTAAGTTTTTTCATTTAACTTCGATATTTTTTGCCAAGTGCTTTTTTTGGAGGTCTGATTTTTTTCCTCTTTTTTTTTATGAGTTTTTGTTTTCAATTTCATCGTTTTGCATAAAATAATTTTCCCTTGAACTTTGTCATTTTTTTGGTTTTCTTTTTGTTTGGTTATTACGATGGCGGGTTGGTAAAATTAACCTGGGTTAGCTTGGGGTTTTTTTGAAGTTTTTTTTTTGTTTAACTTTGTTTTGTTTCCTAGGTGCCTCTTTTAAATTTTTTTTTATTGTTATCTTTATCTCATATTGTGGGTTTATTAAGTTAAGTCGAGTTAACTCGGGTTTGCTTATTCGACATTATATTTTTAGATTTTTTTTCATATTTGATATTAGGTTATTAGATCTTGAACTTTATGATTTCTTTTTGCTTTTTTTTATATAGGTTGTTTCGGTCTTATATCGTGAGTCGCATTTTGGTGAATTTAACCTTATTTATCTCGAGTTATCATCGTTTGAATATTATTTTTTTTGCCTTGAAAATACTTGGACAAACTCGCAGCAGAGTGCAAGTCACCTGTCTAGTTACTTCTACACTAAAAAAGTTGGGAGTTGTTATGACAATGAAGCTCCTATCTCTTTGGTTTTTTTTTTTTTTCAATTCAGCCTCTCCCTCTTTCTTTTTTTTTTTATTTCTCTCCTTTTATTTTATTTTTTTAATTTCATCCATAGACTTTTTTTAACAATAGTACGGGTTGCTTTTGGATTGACCAAGTCAACTGAATCACGTCAGGAAAACTCTCACACTGTTTAATTTTAAACCTGAGTTAAGCAAGGAGTTGGGTCAAAAGGTTTTTATTTTGTCAATTTTGTACCTAGACTTTGTTTATAGGTCGGTCAGGTTGCTTTTAGACCGGCCAAGTCGATTAGATCATGTCAAAGAAATACACGGTTTAATTTTAAACCTGGACTAGGTAAGAAACTAGGTCGAGAGGTTTTTTTTATGTAAATTTTATTTTTTTTTTCAATTTCATCCTCTATTTTTTTTTATCAAGTGGTTGGGATGCTTTTAAACCGGTCAAGTCGACTAAGTCATATCAAAATAATTCTCATACAATTTAATTTTAAAACTAAACTAAATAAAAAATTAAATCAAGATATTTCAATATTTACCTGACGGATAAATTTAATAAAAAATATGAAATAATTTTATATAATCTAAATATTTTTAGTTACATTTAAGAAAGAAAAAAAATCCGACGTGCAGTATAAACTAAGATTCATCTAAAAGATTTTGAGGAATGTACAGCCCATGACTAGTTTGTCAAAAGCTAGCTGGCAAGGAATGTATCTCTCTCTTACAATCCTCTATGCTACCTCTCTAGCCGAGCCTGGAAAGTTGAGGAAATTAAATAGGAATTTGGGTGAAATTATTGTAATGTCAGCAATAATTATTTCTTCCATTTAGGAGCAATTGATTAAATTTTGAGGATTGGTTGAGGAGGCAGGATGGTATGTTTTTCACCTTGTCAATCAAATTCGATTTTTAGACCATGGATGATCTTTCTCCAATCAAAATTGAGAATTGTATTTAATTAGAATATCATTTGATTGTGTCTAATAACGAGAAAAAAAAAAAGCAAAAAGTATTTAAAATCTGAAATATCTCTGATGGAAAATATCAGATTTAGCAAATATGAAGAAGTTAATGCTTGCTTACAAAAATAAATAAATTAATGCATTTAAAAAAGTGTAGGCTTTTAAAGTGTGGTAATGATTGATTTTGGAAGTGTTTTATTTTTTGAAATGTATTAAAATAATATTTTTTATTTTTTAAAAAGTATTTTTGATATTAATACATCAAAATGATTTAATAATATAAAAAAATTAATTTTAAACAAAAAATTTTAAATTTTACCCAACTCTTATTTAGACGACGATATTAAATAACAAAGATATACGGAAAGGTGAATCCAATTTCAAGCACCAAGAGAGGGGAAAACGGACAAGTTAATGCTTGCTTAAAAAAAATCATTTAAAAAAGTGTGCATTTTAAAAGAGTAGTAGTAATTATTTTTTAAAGTGTTTTTTACTTAGAAATATATTAAAATAATATATTTTTTATTTTTTTAAATTATTTTTGATGTCAATACATTAAAACGATCTAAAAATATAAAATTTTTAATTTTAGACAAATTTTTTTAAAATTTTACCCAATTCTTGTTTAGAGCACAATAGTAAACGAAGAGACATTGCAAAAAGGTGAATCTAATTTCAAGCACTAGGAGGGGAGAAGTTAATGCTTGCTTACAAAAAAAAAAACAAATCATTTAAAAGAGTGTACACTTTGAAAGTGTGGCAATAATTATTTTTTAAAGTGTTTTTTGCTTGGAAATAATATTTTTTTTATTTTTTAAAATTATTTTTGATATCAATATATTAAAACGATCTAAAAACAAAAATTTTTTAATTTTTTATAAAATATTTTATAAAATTTTACCCAATTCTTGTTTAGAGCACAATAACAAAGAGACATTGCAAAAAGGTGAATCCAATTTCATGCACTAGGAGGTGGGAAAACAGAGAAATAGCACAATCGTTTATTGGGTTGCAAGCCTTCTTTTCACCTCACTCAAATGTTCCCTAAATGGCATTATTATCTAAGATGAAGGGATCATAAAAGTAAACTTAGAGATGTCATTATCTTGCGATATAATTATGTAAAGATTGAGTAATACAAAAGGCATGACTTTGAAGAAGTGACACAAAGTAGATATTGTGTGCCCGTTTGGGAACGCGGTGTAAACAGAGTTTCTAAAAAAATTAATTTTTTTTATTAAAATTTATTTTTTTGTATATTTTGGATCATTTTGATGTACTGATCTCAAAAATAATTTTTTAAAAAATAAAAAAAATTATTTTGATATATTTCGGCACAAAAAACACTTTGAAAAGCAACCATAACTACAATCTCCGAGCACGCTCGCATGGCTTTGAAGAGAAAAACAAGAGAAAGTGGCTTTGCTTTGCGTATTTGGACTATAATGTAAGCAATGGATAATTGCATGCCTCTATTGTAATGCAGCAAAATAGGGACTTGCCAAATTACCTTTACCATATTTTTTTACCTCTTTTGCACGTCCTACTCTTTGTAGCGTAGCCAGACCACACATTCTGTGTTGGGAGCTCACCGACACGCAGCCATGAATCACGGGAGATTTGATTTCATGGATCTAATTATTAATTAATTAACATACACTCAAACAGAGTGAAAAGTGAATCACGGGAGATTTAATTTTTTTTTTAATTTTGAGTTTATGAGTTTTGTAATTTGTTTTAATTTATTTTCTATGAAATTATTTTAATCTTATTATTTAAGTCACGAGTTTTGTGGACTAGTCTTGTTGACTCGGGTTATTTTTTTAATTTTTTTTTTTCAATCTCACCCTTTAATATTTGGTTAATTAGGAATCAAACTTTACAAAAAAAAAATTTATTCGCTTTCTATGGAGTTATCATTGCCTTATAACTTGGGTTCGTAGGTTAATCGAGGTTGATTTAAGTTACTTTTTTGTCCTTTTCTATTTGGTTTTTTTTTTTCAATTTAATCCTGCCGAATTGAATTGATTGAGAATTAAGATTTATAACTTTTTATTTGTTTTCTATAAGGTTATCACAGTCTTATGACCTGGATCTCAGGTTAGACCGGTTGACTTGAGTATTTTTTTCTTAATTTCATCTTTCAATATTTGGCTGATTTTAGGCTTCATAATTTGTTTTGGTTTACTTTCTATGAGGTTATCCCGGTCTCATGATTCTGGTTACGAGTTTAGTCAGTTAACTCGGGTGGTTTTTTGTGTCCCTTTTTAAATTGATTTTTTTTTTAATTTCACCATTCAACATTTTTTTAGGTTTTTATTTTTTACATTAACTTGTTAAAGATGGGTCATAAGACACTTAGATAACCCCATAGAAAGAAAATCAAAATAAATTATTAAACTTAATCTCCAATCAACTTAATGTTGAATAGTGAAATTAAAAATAAAACACAAAAAACCACCCGAGTCATGAGACAAAGATAATCTCTTATAATGTAAACCAAAACAAATTATAAAGTCTAATTCCCAATCAATCTAATATTAAAAGATGAAATTTTAAAAAATTCAAATAAAAAAAATTATAAGTCTCAATTCCCAACCAACACAATTTATTAGATAGAAAAAAAATCAAATAAAAAAAGAAAACAAATAACCCAAATCAACTCGGGTTAACTTGCAAAACTTGGGTCAGAAGACTAGAATAACTTTATAAAAAGTGAATTAAAAAAATATAAAGTAATGTTGAAGAATAAAATTGAAAAATAATTATTTTAAAAAATAACCCGAGTAAACACGGCTAACTCATAAAACTCGCGACTTGAGTCAACACACCACATTCCAGGATGGTGTTGGGAGCGTCTCGCTATGCTTTTTCTATTGGCGCTTTGCATGTACATGGTGGGGTGGTGGTTGGACTCTGGTGGACTTTTTTCTTCTCTCCTTCTTATCTCTCTTCTCCTTATCAAAATATAAATGTGTCATTTAATTATTATTTTTTATCCAATTTGGTTCTTATTCTTTTAATTTCTATTTGTTTTGTTTCTTATCTTTTTTTTATTGATTTTTTTCTTCAATTTCGCCTCTCATCATTTGGTTTCATTTAATTTTTATTTTAAATTCAGTCCTCATTCTTTTAATTGTTGATTGTCTTTTTTTTTAATCTTTTTCCTAATTGCGTTTTGTTTCAATTTCATCCATTGGCATTTGATTTCAATTTTGTTTTTATTAAATTTAGTCATCGTTCTTATAATTGTTTTTTTATTGAATCCTTTTGTATTGTATTTTTTTTTCAATTTCATCCCTCAATATTTTAATACTTTAGAATTTTATTTCATTATTTTTTAAGGTTTGTCTTCTATGAGGTTAGTCTCGGACTTATGATTGGGGTTATGAGTTTTGAAGGTTAAAACATTGACTTTGGTTTTTTTTTGTCATTTTAATTTTTTTTTTCAATTTCACTCTTCAAAATTTGATTTTTTGGGGATTGATCTTCATGCTTCTTTTATATGAAGTTATTCCAATCTTGTACCATAATTGTAAGGTTAGCAGGTTAATCTAGTTGACTTAAATCATTTTTTTTCCTTTCAATAATGGGTTGTTTGATAATAAACTTCTTAGTTTTATTCAGTATATTTTTGATAGATTACCTTAGTAGCCGCAATTTGGCATGCTAACACAAAAGGGCTCGAGTCAGTTTTTTTTACTTTTTTTTACGTTGTTAGTTTATTTATTGTGATTATATTTTTTTTATTTGAATAATTTAAATTAACCGAGCTTATTTAACATCATTATGTTAATGATTTGAGTCTTGAATTTTTATTTTTATTTTTTTTTTATATAAATGCTTGCATCATCTTAACATCATTTTTTAACACTTGTGTCTTGGTACAGAGCAGGTCCTTGTTTAGTTGTTATACTATATACTCTTAGGTAGTGTTTGGTACGCTAGCAAAGATGGACTATATAAGATAGTTTTTTCATGAATTTGTTTGGTGCATATTTAGATTGTATAAAAATCAATTTTTATCATGTCCAAGGCTATTCTAGTGGAGAAATTTTTGTCCCACTAAAAGGAGTAGGACAAGCTTGTCTAACTTTTTTCACAAGGGTTTTTATTTATAAAATAACTATATTGCCCTTGATGTGAAATCTGTTTTTTTATAAAGGATAAAAACAAGAAGAAAAAAATGGTTTTTGACGGATTTTACATGGGTCACGGGTTAACTCAAGTTTTTTCTTTAGGTCAAGTTGGGTCAATTTTTTCTCTATTTTTTTCTAAACCCAAACCTTTGTTATTGACCTGTCAATTTAATTGACAAGTGGTGACCTGACTCAAAGATTAACTAAGGACAAGGTTCGGGTCATAGGTCAGAAGGGGCATCCTAGGTTCTTTCAAGTTACAACAAGGATAAAAGTGATTATTATCATAGTTTTAGAACCTGATTTGGAGATTGACTCGGTATAAGGCTCGGGTCACAGGTTGAGAGGGTCAACCTGGGTTGAGTTAGTCAATGTCAAAAAAACAGTAGTTATTATCATAGTTTAAAAACATGACTCGAGATCGACTTGGGGCAAAGCCTGGGTTAAAGGCTAGGAGGGCTAATTTGGGTTGATATGGGTCAATGTAAAGAGAATAATAATTATTATTATAATTTTAAAACTCGATTAAGGGGTTGACCCGGGGCAAGGTCGAGGTCACAGATCGGGAGGGTTAACCTAGGTTTACCTGGATCAAGATAAGGATCTGGGGCTTACAAAAGTAGGTATTATCATAGTTTTAAAACTTAACTTGGGGGTCCGGGTTATGGGTTGGGAGGATCAACCTAAGTTAACCCATTTTTTTTTTTAAAGAATCAAAGCAACCTCATGATCCCCGACACATTTAAATGACTCATGTGGCCCACTTCATTCGACATTGGTAATCTTTTTTGGTGTCATTGAATTCATATTGTCAAGATCTTTTCAACAATACTAGTGGTGTCATCATCAAAATTTTGGTGTGCCTCTGGGTCTTTTTTTTATTTCTTTTTTTTTCTCTCTCTCCTCTATCATATCTCTCTTTATTGTAAATTATGTTAACCTATTTTACAATTTGAGGGAGTCGTAAATGACACTTGTGGCTCGTGAGTCGTTATGTTGTCTTGGACAATTTAGGTTGTTTTTAAATTTATCAAGTTGACCAAGTCATATTATGTCAATCATTGTATAGTTTCATTAGTTTATTTTGCTAAAAATATTATTAACAAGATGGAAAAAAAGTTTATGTTAAAAAAATTACCTGACCCACAATGGTGTGCGTACAATGATCTAGTTTCTATATAAATGAGCTAATATATACTCTACTATGCTTAAGATTTGTCTACCATACGAGAAGCCTTGGGGTTAAGACCAATCCTTGTATATTTAGTTTATAAACTACATTATTATTCTATGTTACGCTACGGGTTGAATTAAATTTTTTTTAATATAAAAAATATTCAAGCTTTGCTAATATATTATCTTATTCTTTAAATTGATATATTTTAAAGCTATTATTTTTATGAAATTCAATTAAAAAAATTTAAAAACAAATGCATAATGAGCCTAATATATATAGGCTAGACGTCTAGGCCTGGGAGGCCTAGTGCTCCTAGCCTATTAATGAAAGGCCATGCACACGAACTAAACTCGTATTTACGGCCTTTTTTTGTTGGCAAAAGGAATGAAGATCATAACTCACAAAATACAAAAAAAAAAAAACATTAAATATGTTTTTCATATTAATGAATAATGGAGTAGAAAAAAATGTATTTTTCTTTCTTTATCTTTTTTTTTTCTTTTTTCATGTTTTCCACTTCTTTTTTTTTTTAAAGTTGATGACACGTCGTCTACTTATCTAATTTTTTACCACTAGATAGTTAGTCAAATTAATTCTGGATTTTTTGAACCCAAAAATTCATTTTCAACCTAATTTCACATGAAAACACCCAAAAACATGCTTATCATGTTAATAAACCAATCTCTCAACTCAAAACACCCTAAATCGTTAAAAAAAAAAAAAACAAAATCAAACCGGAAAAAATTCTCTATACCAAAATTTTATTTGTAAGATGAAGGTCTAAAAACACCTTGCTAAATGGAACTCGTTGATACCAAGATTGTTTTTTTTGTCACTTGAATGTGGTTTACCGACAACTTTCTTTATATTTTTTTCATTCTCAAATGAGTTTTCCTCTCCTCTATCAAACCCAGGGATTGAAAAATGAACTTTTTTTTTACCAAAATTAGAATTTCAAAAACTAAAGGAACTAAATTGGATGAGAGAGGAATATAGGTGGATTGAAAAGCATTTGTTATGTGAATTTAAGATTGGTCATGCATTTTTCTCAAGGTTTATATTATGGTTCGTCCTGTCTTTTATTTTATTTTATTTTATTTTATTTTTTCTTTCTACCACAATTTAAAACTATATTACAAGAAATTAGGTCATAAAAAGACTCGATTAAAAAAAATAAACATGAAAACAAAAAAAAGTGTCAAATGAAAAACAAAAACCCAAGACAATCACCCCAATTCTTTTGATATATTAACTAGCCTCGGTGCCCGCATTTCACCACAGGGTTTGGACAATTTTTTATGTAAAAAATGAAGTTTAGGTTTTGAAATTGGGTAAAAAAAAGGACATAAAAATTATTCATGACAAACTTGTAATCACGTTAATTAAGGCTAAGCCAATTCGAGATATTCCACCAAACCCGTGGTCCAGATCATGTGACTGATAAAAAATAAAAAGATTTATAAAGACTTTTTTTCTAAAAAAAAAACTCATGCTAACTTTTTAAACTCGTGACTCAATTAATTAGACCCGAAACACCAAATTTAAAAAAAAATCATGAAGTCCAATTCACAATCAATCATAAGTTCAATTCTCAATAAATTATATTGAAAGATGATATTGAAAAAACAATTATAAAAAAGGATTTTAAAAATAGCAATTAAAAGAATGAGAATCAAAATAAATTTTATATTTAATTGAAGGGTGAAATTGAAAAAAAATCAATTTAGTAAAAAAAACAAAAAAAATAGAAAGAATGAGGTTCAAAATTAACATAAAAATAAAAATAATGTTGTAATTAAATGGTGAAATTGAAAAAAAAATAACTTTTACAAAAGGACCAAGAAAAAAAATTAAAAATCAAAAGAATAGAGACTAAAGTTGAAATACCAACAACCAAGATTAACAAGTTGAAATTTTCAAGGGAGGAGAGAGAATGAAAAAAAAGATTCGCTGGCAATAAAACCAGATCAACACCGGAGACATGTCACACTAATCGGATGAGAACATAACAACGTTTTCAACAATATAAAAAAAAAAAGTATATTTGAATGCTAGGAGGTACTGCACGCACTGTTTAAAAAACAAGGACACCTCTAATGCATCCCTAGATGTGCCACACTTACACATCTTTTGTTTGTTTTGTTTTATTTAGCTAAATAAAAAAGTTCATTTGAGTTGACTTTCTAATTATAAAAAACT
>Ga0325404_1002077_pt1 | contig 21373 bp, 9 predicted proteins | sample PopdelMetagenome_18_FD_205664 | JGI IMG/M metagenome (GOLD analysis project Ga0325404, IMG submission 205664) | Populus deltoides microbial communities from Bellville, Georgia, United States - Xylem-Control-R1 | ecosystem: Host-associated > Plants > Phyllosphere > Stem > Wood/Secondary xylem...
GCCACTTTAGATATATCAGGATGCTTGCACATTTTCAAGATGGATAAAGAAAGCCGTTCACTTTTGATCTTTGCTGGTGAAGAGAAATTAGGTTCACAAGGAACCAGTAACTTAACAAACGGACAGAATGAGCTTTTAAGTGATGTTGTGGATTTTACTTGGTGGTCTGACCACATCATGACTATTGCAAAACGTGGCGGCACTGTGACCATGCTTGATATTGTTACTGGCTTAAAGTTTCAAGAGGATGACCATCTATATTCAATTATTGTTTTGGATAGAATACAGCAGTTTCAAGGACACATATTTGTTTTAGATAGCAAAATCCCATCTAATCATAGTAGAGAATCAGGTGATGTGCACAATGTAGAGCAGATCATGGGAGGCAGAAGTGATCAATTTGATGTTTCCCAGTTGCACTGGAGTCTGATCTCACTTTCAAAGATATCTGTTCCCGAAATGTACCATATTTTAATTAGTAGTCTTAAATATCAAGCTGCCTTGGACTTTGCCAATCGTCATGGCTTGGACAGAGATGAAGTTTTGAAATCTCAGTGGTTGCATTCTGGCCAAGGAAAAGATGATATAAATATGTTTTTGTCCAAAATAAAGGATCACAGTTTTGTCATTTCTGAATGTGTTGATAAGGTTGGACCAACAGAAGATGCTGTAAAAGCTTTACTTTCATATGGGCTGCATGTAACTGATCAGTTCTGTTTTTCAGAGTCAAAATCTGATAAAGGGAGCCAGATCTGGGATTTTCGTATCGCTAGACTTCAGCTGTTGCAATTCAGGGACAGGCTAGAGACCTATATGGGGATAAACATGGGCAGGTATTATCTTCTCTGGAAACTCAATACCTTTCTCCCTCATGGTTTGCAAATAATAATAAGATCGAATGTGGCATCAGATCTGGACAACCATTTTGATATATTTTATGAACCTTTACTTGAGAAACAGGCTAAATACCTTGGTGCACATGCATGCTACACAAGTTCCTACAGATGTTGTAGATAAAAAGACATCCTACTATTCTTTCTTAGATATTGAAGCTGTTTCTATAAGCTACAAGCAGAAAAATCTCATGCAAATTTCATATTGTTGTTTAATTTGGATAATTGAAGATGTTAAATCTACATATATGATTTGATTCTTTTCTTTCATATGTGAAAAGCTTTGGTACTATGATTTTATAATGCTATGGGTTTTATTATTCTGCTGTTGTTATTTTTATCATTGCTGGAAGTTTCTTATGTGATTAAAGAAATATTGCATAAAGTATTCTGGAATTACTTTTAAATTATTAGTTGTATTGAGTGACTGCATATTGACTTAGTCTTTGTGCAGGTTTTCTGTACAGGAATATAGCAAATTCCGTGTTATACTTGTTAGTGAAGCTGCCACAGCACTTGCTGAAAGTGGGAAAATCGGTGCCCTAAACCTCCTCTTCAAGCGTCATCCGTATTCGCTATCTCCTTCAATGTTGAAAATATTAGCTGCTATTCCTGAAACTGTTCCTGTTCAAACCTATGGGCAGCTTCTTCCTGGGAGATCTCCTCCCCCAAGAATTGCTCTTAGGGAAGAAGATTGGGTAGAATGTGAGGAGATGGTAAACTTTATCAATAGGCCACCGGAGAATCATGAGATTGGCATCCAGCTCCGAACTGAGCCCATTGTCAAACTGTGCCTCGGCTATCCTTGGCCATCATCTAGTGAACTTTCTGAGTGGTACAGGTGTAGAGCTAGAGATATTGATAGCTGTAGTGGCCAGCTTGACAACTGTCTCTTCTTGATTGATTTTGCTTGCCGCAAAGGCATCTCTGAGTTACAGAAGTTTCATGAAGATATTCTATACTTGCACCAGCTCATATATTCAGATGAAAATGATGCTGACACATGTTCCAATATGAGCCTTATCTCCTGGGAACAATTATCTGATTATGAAAAATTCAGAATGATGCTTAAGGGAGTGAAAGAGGAAAATGTGGTAAAAAAACTGCATGATAGGGCAATTCCATTTATGCAAAATAGGTTTCACAACATCCCTTTTACTAAAGATCAGAATATAGATGGGCATTTTCCCTCAGTTCACATGGACGATTCATTTCTGGTTAAATGGCTGAAGGAAATTGCTTCGGAGAATAAACTGGACATATGCTTGATGGTTATTGAGGAAGGATGCAGGGAATTGCATGTTAATGGTTTCTTCAAGGACGAGATCGAAGCTGTAGATTGTGCTTTGCAGTGCATTTATTTGTGCACTGTTACAGATAGATGGAGTATAATGGCTGCCTTATTGACAAAGCTCCCACAGAAGCAAGGTAAAGTCTGTGTAATACATATAGATTCTTATTAACCCAAAGATCTAGTTATGGAACTTCCAACTTGACATGGGAATTTGCTAAGAAGATACAGATCATTCCAATTAAGTTCTGCTCTCAAGTTTGGGTTGCTTTTAATTTCAGAAGTTGTGGTAACATGGGTTTTCTTTATTGCTTTTCCTGGATCTGGAACTATACTTTTCTTTTTAAGTTCCCCTTGTATGTTCAAGAGTCTTGCCTTTAATGACTATTATATTCTGCTGAAGACTGAGATGTATAGAAAGATCAAAATACACAAACAAATGGCATATGCATTTATGTGTGCATTTTTATTATTGAGATTGTTCGGCTATCTTTGATTTTGGAATTGTCAATGATAAAAAAATAATCGATAGCATTTCACCTTAACAGATGTTGGAATATCTATTGAGGGCCTTGAGAAACGACTAAAACTTGCTGAAGGTCATATTGAAGCAGGGAGGCTTTTGGCATTGTATCAGGTTTGTCATTTGTTTTCTATGGCCCATGCTTCTTTTGATTTGGGAATTCATTTCAAGCATCAAATAATGGAATCATTAGATATATGTTTCTATTCAGGCATCTTCACTCTCTAACATGCTCTTTACTGTAATTTTGTGGAACAATAATGATAAAGAATTTTTTTCGAGGCTTTCAGCATTCTAAAAGTGAGACTGCAATGCAGATTGTGTGATCTAGAGCCATTAACTGCTCTTGTAATTTGTTCGTGCTAATGTGATAGCAATGAATTGTTTGTTTCAGGTTCCAAAGCCAATGAAGTTTTTCCTGGAAGCTCATGCAGATGAAAAAGGTGTAAAACAGATTCTTCGTCTTATACTCTCAAAATTTGTTCGGAGACAGCCAGGTCGATCAGATAATGATTGGGCAAACATGTGGCGTGATGTGCAATGCTTGCGAGAGAAGGCTTTTCCTTTCCTTGACCCAGAGTATATGCTTGTGGAATTCTGCAGAGGAATGCTGAAAGCTGGGAAATTTTCTCTTGCAAGAAATTATCTGAAAGGTACAAGTTCTGTAGCCTTAGCATCAGAGAAAGCAGAAAATCTTGTTATTCAAGCAGCACGGGAGTACTTCTTCTCGGCTTCAAGTCTCTCTTGCTCTGAAGTAAGCACACATGTTAAGCTTTGTTATGGCTTGAGATATCTGGCAATAATTTGATATGTTTTCTCTTTATATATCCATCATAAATCCACTCGTTCTGAATTTGAATATTTATTTAGCATGCCATGTTTTGTTTTGCTAGGAATTGTTGGAAAGGCACTCTTGTATGACAGCAGTTATTTTTTATTAGATGTCTGTGCAACTGTGAAAATCTTTTGGTTTATTGTTCATTATATGTCAAAAAAGAATTTTCTAGCTATTAACATGTCATATCTTTTTGGTGTACCTATTTTCATGATGCTATAACACACTTATGGAATAAGTAATGGTAACATATGTTATAGTTTTTCTAAATTTTTTTACAAGCACATTATAATATACAGTAATGTTTTCATCATTGATATGGGGTGCTATTGAGGTATATATACTATTACAAATTTAAATATTTATATATAAACATATTAAAAAAAAGCTCTGTAAATTCTTTTATTATCGCTATTGTATGGTAGTAATTCTGGATTATTTAGATTTATATTCTAATTGAATTCCAGCTGACATTGATTCGTTTGTCAAATGGCTATCTTCCTGTATAAGTTGATTGATTATGTTTCTGCAACTTGTTTCAGATCTGGAAGGCCAAGGAATGCCTTAATTTATTTCCAAATAGCAGAAATGTTCAGACAGAGGCAGATTTAATTGATGCTCTCACTGTTAAACTTCCCTACCTTGGAGTGACTCTACTACCTATGCAGTTCAGGCAAATAAAGGATCCTATGGAGATCATCAAAATGACAATCACTAGCCAAGCTGGAGCTTATCTACATGATGATGAACTCATTGAGGTTGCCAAACTTCTTGGGTTGAACTCTTCAGATGATATATCTACTGTTCAGGAAGCAATTGCTAGAGAAGCTGCAGTTGCAGGTGATTTGCAATTGGCATTTGATCTCTGCCTTGTTCTTGCCAAAAAAGGGCATGGTCCTGTTTGGGATCTATGTGCTGCAATAGCAAGGGGTCCTGCCCTTGAAAATATTGATATAGGCTCTCGAAAGCAGCTGCTAGGTTTTGCTTTGAGTCATTGTGACGAGGAATCTATTGGTGAGTTGCTTCATGCGTGGAAAGATCTTGATATGCAAGGCCAGTGTGAGAATTTGTCTATCTTGACTGGGACAATTCCGTCCAGCTTCTCAGATCAAGGTTCCTCCATTACATCACTCCCAGCTCATGGAATAGAAGAAATAGTTGACCTCAAAGATTGCTCTGAACTGGTTGGAGGAGCAGGGAGTGGAGATCAAGAAGTTTGTTTCAGTAACATTAAAAATACACTTTCTTTTGTTACTAAAAACTGGCATGTGGATAGTGGAACTGATCTGGAATCTTTTTTGCGGGAAAATGGAAAACTTCTATCTTTTGCCACTATTCAACTCCCATGGCTGCTTGAATTAAGTAAGAAAGCAGAAAATGGTAAGAAATTTTCCAATTTTATTCCTGGAAAGCATTATGTCAGCATAAGAACAGAAGCTGGGGTAACTATCCTGTCCTGGCTGGCAAGAAATGGTTTTGCTCCCAGAGATGATGTTATTGCCTCTCTGGCAAAATCAATCATAGAACCACCTGCTACTGAAGAGGAAGACATCACAGGGTGCTCTTTCTTATTGAATCTCGTGGATGCCTTTAGTGGAGTACAAATAATAGAAGAGCAGCTAAAGACGCGGGAGAATTACCAAGAAATTTGTAGCATCATGAACGTGGGAATGACATACAGTTTATTACATAACTCTGGAGTTGAGTGCAAGGGTCCTGCTCAGAGGAGAGAGCTGCTGCTGAGGAAGTTTAAAGAGAAGCACAAACTACCTAGTTCAGGTGATTGGATTTAGTCCTTTACATGACTTGAAAAATCTACTTGGCATACAATTTCAATATGACCCTATTTATAATATCATCTCTTAATAAAATAACACTAAATGTTATTTCCAGTGCAATGATGGTATTTCTCCGGTTTGTTGTTTTGCCTATTGAATGCAGATGAAATGACCAAAATGGATGAAGTACAGTCCACGTTTTGGAGGGAATGGAAGTTCAAATTAGAAGAAAAAAAACGCGTAGCAGAACGATCTAGAGAGTTGGAGAAAATCATTCCTGGAGTTGAAACTGGGCGTTTTCTGTCTGGTGACCTTGACTACATCAAGAGTGCTATTTTCTCCTTGATTGAATCAGTAAAGTCGGAAAAGAAGCACATTATAAGGGACGTGTTAAAATTGGTCGATGCCTATGGATTAAATCACACTGAGGTATTTTAGTGTGTCTGTAAATATCTTTATGCTTGGAGGAGACATCTACTTGCTCTCTTGACTTGTTATACAATGTATTTTCTCTGTCCTGCAGGTGCTACAGTGGCATCTAAGTTATTTTCTTGTTTCTGAGGTTTGGACTGATGATGATATTAAGGCTGAAATTTCAGAGGTCAAGGAAGAAATAGTTGGCTGTGGTTCTGAAACCATCAAAACTATCTCCTTGGTTGTATACCCTGCAATTGATGGGTGCAACAAGATACGCCTTGCTTGTATATATGGCCTCCTCTCTGATTGCTACTTGCGGCTGGAAGAAACCAAAGAATCATTGTCAACAGCTCATCCAAACTCATCAAATTTGTCTGCTCTTGAATTAGCTCATTTGTACAAGGTGTTTGAGCAAGAATGTCAAAGGGTTTCCTTTATTAATAACCTAAACTTTAAGAATGTTGCTGGATTAGATGGTTTAAATTTGCAGTCTTTCCGAAATGAAGTCTTTTCACATGTTGATGAATTTAGCGTGGAAGCCTTGGCAAAAATAGTACAAGCATTGGTCAGTATCTACACTGATTCAGTACCGGAAGGTCTCATACTGTGGCCAGATGTCTACAAACATTATGTGATGAGTTTATTGATGAATTTGGAAAATAGAGTTAGAACAGAGTTTGATGTCAGAAATGCTGAAAAGTTTCAGGACTTTATGAGTCGAGTGGAGCAAACCTATGATTTTTGTAGAACATATATCAGGCTTTTGGCACTTTCAGATTCTTTAGATATTATGAAGCAATACTTCACAGTGATTATACCACTGCATGATTCTCATGAGAGTATACCAGATAACTCAAAATGGCAGGATTGCCTCATCATCCTCTTGAACTTTTGGCTTAAATTGAGCGAAGAAATGCAGGAAATGGCATTAAATGAGAGGTCAGTTGGAAAATTCAGGTTTGATCCAGAGTTCTTATCTAGTGGTCTGAAGGTTTTTATGAGGATGATGATGGAGGACAGTGTTTCACCAAGTCAGGTCTGGGGCACCTTAATTGGTTATGCAAGTTGTGGTTTAATTGGTGATTTTTCTGTTGAGATACCAATTTTCTGCAGATCTATGTTATATGCTGGTTGCGGGTTTGGAGCCATTTCAGAAGTATTCTTGGAAGCAATGTCGAAGTGTGCCATCAGTTCAGCTCCAACTGCTGACAATGAATCCCTGGATCTTCCTTATCTCTATATAAATATGTTGGAGCCGATTCTAAGAGATTTGGTTGGTGGATCCCATGACCACCAGAATTTGTATCAATTTTTGTCATCTCTGAGTAAGTTGGAAGGTCAAATAGAGGGTTTGCAAAGAGTCAGGCATGCAGTTTGGGAAAGAATGGCCCAATTCTCTAATAATTTGGAGCTCCCTAGCCATGTTCGAGTTTATGTTCTAGAGATTATGCAGTTCATAACAGGTAGAAACATTAAGGGCTTCCCTACAGAGCTAGAATCTAATCTATTATCATGGGAAGGATGGGATGGGTTGCTCTCTACCAGTAAAAAGAGTGAGACTTCTGCAAATCAGGGGTTGCCTGATCATATAGATACTTCTAGCAGGTTTACAAGTACACTGGTTGCCCTCAAATCATCTCAGCTTGCATCCTCCATATCCCCTAGGATAGAAATTACCCCTGATGATCTCGTGAATATTGAGACTGCAGTCTCTTGCTTCTTGAAGTTGTGTGCATCTTCCTGTACAGAACCTCATTTTGATGCATTGATAGGCATTTTAGAAGAGTGGGAAGGTTTATTTGTAACGGCAAAAGATGAAGTAGATACCACAGAAGCAGAAAATTGCTGGAGTAATGATGGCTGGGATGAAGGATGGGAAAGCTTTCAGGACGAAGAAGCTCCTGAGAAAGAGAAGACAGAGAATTCTAATCATGTTCATCCTTTACATGTTTGTTGGATGGAAATGATCAAAAAGGTCATCGGGTTGTCCCAGTTTAAGGATGTGTCAAGGCTGATTGATCGATCACTTTCAAAAACTTATGGAATATTGCTTGATGAAGATGATGCTAGGAGCTTGAGCCAGGCTGTACTTGAGAAGGATTCTTTTATGGCTCTAAAAATGGTGCTTCTTCTGCCTTATGAAGCAATACAGTTGCAGTGTTTGGATGTAGTTGAAGACAAGCTGAAACAAGGAGGGATTTCGGACTTGGCTGGCAGGGACCATGAGTTCTTAATGCTCGTGTTATCTTCTGGGGTTATCTCAACTATAATCGCCAAACCCTCTTACAGCACCACTTTTTCTTATCTCTGCTATTTGGTTGGGAATTTCTCACGCCAGAGTCAGGAAGCTCAGTCATCAACAATCATGAACAAGGGAACAAATGAACATGTAAACACAGAGAAAGGCGTGTTATTACTTTTCAGAAGAATCATGTTCCCCTGCTTCATTTCAGAGCTTGTGAAGGGCGATCAGCAGATCCTAGCAGGATTTCTCATTACCAAATTTATGCACACAAATCCTTCTCTCAGTCTCATTAACATCACGGAGGCTAGTCTTAGTAGGTACTTGGAGAGGCAGCTCCATGCACTGCAGCAAGCTGACTTTTCTGCCGAGGAGATAATTTCCTGCGAAATGTTTAAGAATACAGTCTCCAGATTGACTATCAAGTTGCAAGATCTGATCCAGTCTGCATTGCCATTGATTTCTAGCAATGCTAGATGATAGGGTTGTTAGAAGATTTTCATGTCAGAATAGCAGTTGTATAAACTATCTTATGAACTCTTCATTTTTGCCCCTGAAGGGGGGTAGAGAGGGTTTGATTTTAAGAAACCCATCTAGATCACAACACACGTGTGTGCATTGTTCCTTCCCTGGTTTTGTAAAAGAAGATAGGGTTAGCCTGGTTCTTCGGTCCACTGGCCTTTCCCAGTAAGATTTTTCAATTTTGCAACCTGGAATCGCCTGAACTTTTTTATTTTGTGTTTCAACTGTAGGATATTTTTGAACCTGTTTTTTCACATCAATATCTCTCTTTTCTGATTAGTTCTTAGTTAGGTTATTTAGTTCTTAAGGAGATATATAAAGACCTGAATTGGATTGGTGTATTCATGAGAATTTTAGATAGACTATTATTTGTCTAAGCAAATATGTTTAACCACTAAATGTATTGGAAAGCCTACTTCTATATATAACATTCATTTATAGTCTTTTGGTTTGAAATGTTTCCATGGCCTTTTCCTTCAACTGTGTTTATTATGTCGAGTTTCTTTTCTTGGGCAGTATGGGAGAGCTGGAAAATTATCTGGTTTGAAGGAGTAATAATCTATTTTGTTTGTGATAAAGGACAATGTGAGCTTGAACCCTTTTCTTTTGTGGATAATCTATATTTCTATGCTGATAAATGTCATTTTTTTGAGGAAATAAACTTATTTGTTTTTCCCTTGAATGTTTTGCAGGTACCAATCTTCCCAGGTGATGCTTATGCCTCAACAATGCCTTGTCAGCTGAGGGTGCACCTGATGATTATGAAACCTGTCTCAAACTTTTGGTTTATACTGGCGTGATAGATAAATCTTCATTGAGTGGACTCCCAAAGTTTGATTGGATGCCTATCGGCACGGGTCGGATGGGCATGTAGCTTCTCTTTTCCCTAGACACCCACTCCTCAAGGAAAATCAGGAATGGGTTGCACCAGTCTCTCCAAAACCACCTCCAGAGAGAATCACCTTCACTTTCCCTGTGATAAATTCTTCTGAACATATTGCACTTGTGTGTGGCGCTGGCAAAGCTGGGGTGGTGGAATCAGCAGTGGGAAATAGTCAGAATTCTGATGCAAATGCTTCAAAGCTGCAGGATTGCATGTCTTAGCTGATGACTTCATCCCGTCCATGTATATACTATATATATAGAACTAGCAGCATGTTTGTTTTCTCCTGTGTGGTTGATGATCAACAATGGACGTGCCTTCAGAATACAGAGATTCGCCTCCCAAGTCCTCAACCTTCCTGCCTGTGAAGTTCTCAGGGGCGATAATATGTTGTCAGCTTTTCCGAAGTTTGCACACACACCCACACCATTTTCTGTCATAAATTTCTAATGATTGTTTTAGCTTAATTGTTGTATGATAATTACCAACACCCTAAATATAAATATACGTAGCTTTTGATAAAACCTTTTTATCAAAATAATATTATTTTTTAAATTCATCAATTTTGATTTGGCCATGTTTTACTAAGTTAATTGAATTACAAGTTAATCAATATTTAGTTTCATCAGGTCAATTTTGGGTTCAAATTAAACCTCTAATCTAATTTAGATTTTGAATCATGGATTTCTTAGATTTGAATTATAGACTAAATTGGACTGACCCTTTTGACCAACCATGATTCCCCTTCGTTTACCCTTTCAAATTTAAGCACAAAGACGTGCAGGTTGTCTTAGCCTTAACCATTCACGACTTCTCTGGAACCCGTAACTTAGCCAAGCTCCCGACTAAATTTCATCTCTGGCATCATGCCATGAGTATGCCTCATTTGCGTCGTCAAATATTTGCAGGGCTTTCTTCCACAATGGAAATAAACCTTTTCTCTCTTTTGTTTTGGAGTTTCATAGGGCTGCACTAAACAAAAACTTGCCCAGCAGAGGGCTGTACTACTCTTCAAGTATTTTAATTAACATTAGGACATGGTGTGTGTGTTAGATTATTTGAAATTTAAGTTTGATTCTGTTGTCTTCTGTCCGTTTGTCAACAACAATTTCACTTCTCATTGATTTAATTAATGCGATCCAGCTTTACCACTTCAATTGCTTTTGTTATTATTTGTGTCCTTTCATTTAGAGTGATGCTGAGAGATTTCTCACGTAAATCTACCTATAGTTGAAGGACAACAAGCTAGCTAGGTTTCCGACATGTTGTGCCCAAGTACAAGAGATCTTGAGCCGAAATGAATGGCTAACTACTCATGTCAAGAAATATTGACGACAGAGGAGATTAGGATAGGGATATAATTAAGCTCTCCCTTTCGTGTGTACAACGTATACCTATGATTCATATGCTTATTATGAAAAGAAGCTAGATATTTGGATTTTATATTAGCCATATAATTTCTAATAAGGATTAGGGTTTCGGTGTAGGAATATTGTATACAAAAAAATACCTAGCTTAATTTTTCTGTACGAATTTGATAATTAAGTTTAAATATATATAGTTGTAATTTTAAAGTTTGTGAAATTCTAAGCTCATCTTTTCCATTATACGCGGTGTAAACTCATCACATATTTACATGATCCTCAATAAACTTGTATTCCATGTATGTATTAATTAGGTGGCTCATTTCCTCCTTACATTAAAATATCTTTAATTAGTTTGAGCTTGCAATCGAGTCACCCTTCCTGGAAAATGCTCTGAGAAAAAGATGACAGCTGCTTCCATTCCATATTCTACAAAGCTGATCATCTCACCAAATACTCGCTTGTTTTAAGTGTTACTATTGAACCATGATCCTGCTTAAATACCCACAGTTCTGTCAAAAACTCATCATTCACCTTAGCATTCATCATATTTGTGTGTGTGTGATAAATGGTCGTTGTTGCCTTACATATATATTGTGTTGGTTCCTGTTGATGACGCCTCGCTAATTAATTGGCTTGAATTCTTATTGCATGAGTTGATATGGAATTGGCACCAAAGGGACAATGATACTGCAGACAAGTTCAGAAACAAATCTTAGACATTTGTTGTCACTGCTACTTTGTTTTGGGAATTATTGTTCTTATTTCTTGTTTATAATATAATTTCTAAAAGCATTATATACTGCCATGGAAATAGTCAGTAGGCAACCATCATTTTTAATTTTTTTTTTTTATCAAGCAACATATATGAATCGATATGGATTTCAGTTTTGATTTTTTTTTATTAGTCCCTTGCAATTTAAATAAAAGTTGAAGTCCTAACTCTCACTTCTTCTCAATTCAACATAATATAAAATTATTGAATACATACATACATATATATATGAATAGTTGCTTAGTGGTGACCAAGAGTGAGACGATCTAGGAGAGTTAGAAAGAGACCTAGTATACACGAGTTGCTTGTTGCTTATTGCATATAGTGTAAATAGTACTCTTGCATGTATGATCGAATGCCAGATGAGTTAGTAGTGATGATAGAAATAGGGAAAGCAGAGGGCAGCAGCAGCAGCACGGCAGGAGATTACGTCTCCATGGGTGCACCAACCCTAGCTAGAGGTAGCTAAGCCGTATAACATGTCTTTGGCTTGAACACGCAAACTAAGATTTTAGATTTTTCCATGCTAGCTAGTGACCATCTTATCAGTGTCAGCTATCAGAGAGGAACCATTAGTAAGCTGCTAAAAGCTCATCTTGCCATCTTTCTTCTGTTTTTTTTTTATATGGAGATTGTGATAAATTACAAGACCAAGAAACCACAAGACCATCTTTCTTCTACCTTCTCCTAATTAATTCTCTAATAAATTACAGCCCTTCCCTTCCTGGCATCATCATGCCAATGGCCATGCAAAGAGGTGCATGTTTAGAAAATATGGGAGAATTTTAAATATAGTGCAGGCTTAGTTTTCATGTGTTGCATGCATGGCATTAGAGGAGGCAAGGTATAGGCAAGAAAAAGGTTTATTTTGGTAACTTCGATGATTTTGTTGCTGGGGAGACAAAGGGCAGATATTAGGGTACCGATTAATGGTGCGAGAATGAAAGACAGCAATAGGAATATACGGGTAACTTGGTGCTAAAAACAAGAAGAAAACCCTAGTTCAAGCTCATGTCCATCCATCCCCTCGGTCTAAAAAGTTGAAACCACATCTACCTAGCTAGATAGCTAGCTATATTCAACAAGACAAAGGAATTTCGGGAAACAATTGCGGGCTTTTCTCTCGTCATTTGCTTGCAAATTAGTAAAACTGATCAAGCATCACCATGGATAGAGCTTATGTGTATTCCAATTACGTAAAGCTGGCATTATAATTAATTATCATTAAAGATTGAAACATATATAACAACCTCAACTTTGCACTAATATCAGACAAACAAGATAATCTTTTGAGAAAATGCTGCTAAATGCTTTGAGACTGCTTAATTTGTCAGTGGAAACTGACTGTCACCTTCCTCGATATATAATATTGATGCTGTGTTCATGATAAATACAAAACATCGATCGTTCTAGCTGAATTAATTAATTAAGAAACAAAGAAATTAAAAAGTTTACTCCTGATCTAAATATAAGACAGATAATTATTACTATATTCATATAGGATCAGAACTAGCATTGATCATGTATAAGAGGAGACATTAATGATTAATTAGAAGAAGGCTATTGATATTTTAGCATGCATGCTAGCTAGTGCCAGGAAGAGATAGAGAAGAGGGAATGATTCTGCCAACCTAAGAAGAAAGAATTTTTGAGAATCTGAAGCTGATAACCCTCTGAAGGATAATGGAGCCTTAGCAAGAGCTTGGCCTGCGAAAGTGCAAAGGGACTCAATGGAACTTTGTTAAACCCTACACTCTTCAGCATCATTTCCCAAGTCTCAAACTTCTGGTGCCTTTCTCTTCTTCCTTCTCCCTCTGCTGCTACTATGTCCAATATCTCTCTCCCAAACCATATCTGCTCAACTGCCAGTCTCTCCCTGTTGTTTGGTGGGAGGGTTGCCTCTAGGGAGTCAAAGAGAGCTTTGTAGTGATCCAAGGCCTCCAGGAATCTCTGCAAGAAGAGAGGCTGGTTGTGGTTGGCTTCCCTTTCAGCAACAGTCACCACCTTAGGGTTCAAGGCCTTGATTTTATGGAGAAAAAGGAGGAGTTCGCGAGAATCATCCTTAAGGAACCTGTGAAGATACAACACGCAGTTCACGGCTAGGGCTTCATCCGGGAGAAGAGTAATTGCTGAAGGGAGATAGAGGGCAAGAGTGGTAGGGTCATTGTTGAGTAGAAGAAGAGGATGGAATTGGAACCTGAGGCCCAAGGACTGAGCAAATTTCAAAAGGCGGTCTCCAGTCCTGTGTAGAATGTTCAAATCATGTCCAGTTCCAGTGATTCGAAGCATAGGAGGAGGATGGAGAGTGTTGTTGGGTCGATCAGCTAAAGCTTGCATCAATGGAGGCCATTGCACCCCATGCATGATATCAAAGTCTATGATGTGAATAGCTTGCTGCCCTCCTTGTACGGCTTCCAAGATAGCCTGATTGGCTGTTAGATGGCTGAATCTTATGAATGGGGTGATCTGATTCAAGGACAAATAGCAAGACCGAAGAGTCTCCTGATCCGAATCATAGCTGTTCAACATCTTATTATTAGTACCACAAGGAGGAGAAGTATGAACTATGTTGTTGATATTGAAAACATGAGGAGCAGGAGCAGGACTAGTGGGGATGCCATGGCGATCGAGGCGGAGAGAAAGGGCTCGAACGAATTGATAAACCAACCTCTCAATAGAGTCACCATAAGGAGAAGAGTTGGAGGACAAAGTGGAGAGGAGGCGTTTCGCGGCGGAGTAGTCAGATTGAGAGATGAGGTCTGCACAAGTGACTAGCAATTGACGCAATTGAAATGCTGTTTGTGGCCGCGGAATCTCTTCTTCTTGACCTTGAACATGGGAAGTAGATGAACTCATGAGCTGTGACTGTGACTGCAACTGTGAGCCAAGCATAGTGATCTATGCTAGAATCCAGCTGGTGACCTGCCTTGGCTGAAGCTTAAAATGCATCAGGTCATGGGTTCTTTCACAGCTGGTAAAAAAAAAAAGAAAGAAAAAAGATTTATCAAACAGTGAACCGTAAAATGTAGCTTGTGCTGAGCTTGGTGTGAAAAAGGGAAATTAATTAATGGCGACAGAAACCAGCAGTCGGTCGTGGGTTGACATGGGCAGCAGGAGAGATGAAAACCAATCAAATACATTCGTCTGCCTCTACCTGCTACTGCTGCAGCAGCAGCTGCACGTCCCATAGCTCATCTTGCTCCAAGCTAGCAAGATACTCCAGTAATTAATTAATTCTGTGTGTAATGGTGCATGCACTAATTAGACGTCGAATGCTCTTTCTAGCCACCTCTTTCTTTATTAGGTGGATCAATTCTAAGGATAGACGCTGTAGTTAAAAATATTTTTTTTCTCCTTTTTAATTCTATGAGTTACCAATATAAGAACTATATTTTTAAAATAATATGAAGAAGAATTAGTCTTAATTGACACAGGATTATTAAAAAAGATATTATCTGCAGATATTAAAATAAAAATAATAATAATTAGGTGGACCTCTCTAATTAAATGTCATGTTACAGGTAGGTAGACGTGGTACGACGTACGATCCTGAAAGAACAGTGAATCCCATCAATCTTTGTGTTGTGTTGCAGACTTTGGAATTTGCTCAGGGCCCGGGAAATTATATAATTATTATATATGGAATGTGTTTGATGAGTGTTTTTTGGCCGGTAGTTTTCCCCCCCTTTTTTTTTTTACAAAAAACAAATTGCTGTTTAGTTTAAAAATTATTAAATTAATATTTTTATACATGCTTTTTTTAAATGAATTTGATATGAAACTAAAAATATAAAAAAATTATTTTAATATATTTTTAATTAAAAAAACATCCAATGTTAAGCTAGATTCCTTTTATGAATTGAAAATTTCATAATGAGTGTTGATTTGGAAATCTTTCTTCTTTAAGCTAAAGCAGTGATATATATATATATATATATATATATATATATATATATAAACAAGTGAAGAAATTAAACTACGTTTGACAATTAAACTATGAAACAGAAGCGTAAACAAACGCTATCATCAAGAATTTCAAGTTTAGATTATCATAATTTTAAAATTTATTTAATTTTTATTATTTAAATTTATTATTTATATCGAATTATGTTAAAAATTTAGGTTTAAAAAAGCTATAATTCATAAATTTTTTAATCTGTTTCTATAAACTTCAATAGTTAAAAAAAGGAATACAAAATTCATCACTATTTGTTAGCATGGTACACCATGTGAATAATAGTTAATTTATTTGAAAATGTAATAAATATTATTTTTTAAATTATTTTATATTCAAAATATATATTAAAATAATATTTTTTTATTTTTAAAATTTATTTTTAATATTAATATATGAAAAATAATTTTAAAATATAAAAAAATAATTTTAAAAACTTTTGAGAAACCAGTTTCAACAGTACTCCACTACCCTTCGTGAGGGTGCAAAAGGAATTAATGTTGGATGATCCAAACTTAATGCATTCAAGATTGCAATAATTACAAGTGGGCCGAGGTAGAGAGCATCAATAGTCTTGTATGATTACAAATAAGTGAGTATTGACAGAAATAGAAAAAGCAGAGTTCAGCAGCAGCAGCAGCAGGAGGAGGAGGAGGGTAACGTCTGAATCAGATTGAAAGCTATATATTATATAAAAAATAAAGGGAATGATTTGATTCTATCTATCACTATTCATGGCTTGCAAATGCAATGGCATGCCATGCGTGCACTAACCCTAGCTAGCTAGATATAGTCATAACTTGAACACGCGAACTAAAAGTTATAGGGACTATCTCATCAGTGTCAGCTATCAAAGAGGAAGCAGCAGCAGCAGCTTGCTGCTAAAAGCTTGTGGTGACAAAACAAAATAAATAAATAACCATGGACGTACAGGACACGACAGAGATCCATCATCCATCCCTAGCTTACAGGAGAGCAGGAGGACGGTTTTGATCACATGTGTGTGTGTGTGTGTGTGTGGTTTGCATGGTGTTAGAGGAGGCAAGAAAAAGGTCTATTTAGGGAAGTTCGATGATTTTGTAGTGGTTCAGGGGACAGGGGATAAATATTAGCGCTAATTAATTAACGGTGTTAATCTGGAAGACAGCAATGGGTATATAGTGAGGAAAACAAGAAGATGCTGCCTGCAATATACTTAAAGTTAGAGATTGCAGGATATAAGATTTCTGAATATATTAGGAAGTTTAAACAAGAGAGATAACAGCCCTCCTCTTGTATTTATATGTGCAGGATTGTGTACAGTAACAAACACACAATGTATTACACAGACTTATCCTATACAAAGCAAATATGTGAAATAATCCTGTAATTCCTATAAAACTTTTTTATAATATATCCCCTTCAAGGTGGTGAAGACTCCATATAAAGTTTGGAGTGAAGTTAAGCAAATAAAGCATGAGAAAAATGCTTGGTAAAAACAAATAACTAGCACTTAAATTATCACACTAGAATACAGTCATAGGAGTAGGAGAAAACAAAAGATTTAAGAGCAAATAACAAAGCCATAAAATCTCAGCAGTACTATCAATTAGGGCTTTATATTTTACTTTAGTTGAAGACCCAATCATTGTTCTTTGCTTCCTGAACTTCCATGAGATAGGTGTATTGTCGAGATACACTAAGTATGTAATTGACAGTGGATTTTCGATCATCAACACTACTAACTCAATTAACATCAATGAAATCATGCAAAAAGACACGAGTAATATGCAACCCATATAAGGTTGTACCCTTCAGATAACATAAGATATATGTGTTTGATAAGAGACCAATAACATTAAGAAGAATAATACATAAACTGACATATCTTCCTAATAACATAACAAATATTTGGTCTAGTAAAAGTGAGATATTAAAGAGCATCAACAATCTGTCTATACCGTGTAGAATCAGAATATAAAGTACCAGAAGCCAAAGCTAACTTAAAAGAGGAAGAAACATGTGTGTCTACAGGTTTACAGGAAAACATACAACTCTATGAAGGGTATTAAGGTCATATTTATGTTGTGTGAGCATGAATCACATGAAGGTGTGTTTAAATTCAATCCCTAAAAAATAGTGCATGAAGCCTAAGTCCTAAAGTTTAAACTATGAATTCAGCAAGTGAATCAATTAATGTTTAAACATAACCAGATTGCTTCTAGTAAGCAAAAAGTCATCCATATACATACGTAAGAAAGACATAGCATCACCCATAACTAAAATAAACAATGATGTATCAACTTTAGAGGCATAAAAAATGAGAGAACAAAGGTAATCACTAAGTCTAGTATATCATTTTCCAGAGGTCTCTTTTAAGCTGTATATAGACTTATAAAGGCGACAAACATGAAAGGATAGAGTAAAATGACTGAAGCCAGATGGTTGCTCCATATACATCTCTTCATAAAGGATCTCATTTAAGAAGGCATTATAAAAATAAAGCTGATTAATGAACCAACCACGAGAAATAATAATAGTGAGTACTAACCTCATAGTAACAGGTTTAAATACAGGACTGAAAGTTTTTTAAAAGTCAATCCCCTCTTGTTGTGTAAACTCTTTAATAACTAGACGAGCTTTGTATTTTTCAATATTGCCATCTACTCGCCTTTTAATTTTATACATCTAATGATTACCAACAACATTCATGTACGAAAGAAAAGGAACAAGAATCCATGCACCTTTTAAGTGCAAAGCCTGAATCTCATCTTGCATGGCCTAATGCCATTTTGAATACTTGGTGGCTTCTTTGAAGGTTAGTGGTTCCCTGTTAAGAGGAGAAGTAATCAAAGAATCTAAAGGCACCGACACATTAAGGTTAGCATGCTTAGGTTGTCATAGACAATGAAATATGAGATGAAATCGGGAAGGTTATGTTGGAGGCACTTGATCACTATTTGAGACATGCTAAAGATTAAAGTTAGAATTTTCATGGAACCAAACATGGCGTGTAATGCATATGCGATTGGAAGACAAATCAAGACATCTATAACCCAAGTGAGAGGCACTATAACCAAGAAACACACAAGGAGCAGGACATAAATCTAACTTGTGTCTCTTATAGGGACAAAGCAATGGAAACAACAAACACTTGAAAATACAAAGAAAACTATAATCAGGAGAAGACTTAGGCCCCGTTTGTTTGCTAGAAAGTAGTTTTTTTTGGAAAGTGAATTATTTTCTGATGTTTGGTAGTGTAATGGAAAACAAGTTGGAAAACACTTTCCAGTGTTTGGTTATGTCATGGAAAATGAACTGAAAAATAACTTATTAATGTTTTATTTTCTCAAGTTTATTAAAATAATAAGGAACAAATCTTACAAATTAAAAAGTTGAATGAGGATGAAATTGAAAAAAAATATAATTTCATAAATTATCTCAAATAAAATAAATAATAATCAAAATAATATAAATCAAATCTAAAAAATAAAATAAAAATGAAAGATGAAGAAATTAAAATAATAATAATTAACATTTCATAAATTATTTCAAATAAATAAATAAATAATAATTAAAAGAGTAAATGTTTGGTATTTGGAATTGGGATAATGTGGACACCATAAATGGGTAAATTCTACAAATATTGTCTTAGATTGGGAATATCCTAAACTAGGCATTTTTTTATGCCAAAGAGGAATAATTTTTTTCGAATCAGTTCAATTGGATGTTGCGGCATATGTTGGGAACAATCATGAACGTAATTTTTTTATTTGCTCATTTAACATTAAAAGTATTTTCAGGCTAGCTAGAACGTCAATCAAGACTAAAAACATATATTTTTTTTATATCAGTTTAGTGTATTAAAAAAAATTAATAAATCTTCATGATTTTTTTTTATATAAACAAAATATAGTTAAAACCTAGAAAAGGCAACAGCAACTACCCAAGTGGTTTGCGAAACAAAAACAACATAACCAGGACATGAAAACATCTTGTGTTTTGGCTGGCTATAACCAGGACATTAAATTCAGTACTGAATTTAATGTATGGACTTCCAACAAAAGGAAAGAAATAACTTGAGAGAGGAGAGAGGAGAGAGGAGAGAGGAGAGAGGAGAGAGGACAAGGGAAAGCTATAATGAAGAGAAGATTGAGATTGAAGAGTAGCTGTGGAACAAGATTGATATCCTCGGCAGCAACACGCAAAGCCATAAATGCGTATAAGAGAGAGCTGCTTCTCTTCTAAATGTATTCAAGTCTCAGGCCTCAACGCTGCTAGCTGCTCAGGCACCTCCTGTCGTGGCTTTGCTTGTCCCATTAATTTACTCTTGGGATGGATTCCTTTCCTTTCCTTTTCATTTCACAGTGAAAGATACTCTCCAATTATAGGCCAGAAATTAATAAATGGCCACTACACAGAGATATATTTCCTGTAACGTGAACGTATATCCATGCTAGCTTCAAGCCATGGCTCCATGTGTATTCGCAATATTTAGATATGAAACCTTTCCTTTACTTTCGGTGAATGTTATGCAATCACTCCCTGCTCGCTTATGATCAGTAATGCATATTCCTTTGTTTTTTTAACTTGCAGGGAGACGAGACCATCTCCCATGTCGATCCCTTGCCGTAACAAGTCATGATGATCTACACTACACAAGCAAACTCCCCTCCTCCTACTCTCTTTGTCACAGCCCCACGCACGTGTGCTACCTACCCTATATACCTGTACCCTAGCTAGCTAGCTTGCTTACAAGTTTAGGTTAGCTTCAATTCATGAATTCCTGCTCTCTTTTCTTTCTAAATGGAGTAGTAGTGATTTATTAGGCCTCCCTCCACGAATTCGTGAGTGTTTTGAAGTACAATAGCTTTTGTTTTCTTGGCGTAATATAAAAATATATTACCTTGCACATGGAAATGCTTTGTGACGCACATCTCAACAACGCTCCCAAAGCATCAACATTGCTGGAACCCTAGTAGCATATATCAAGAAAATCGAGTCATCGACAATTCTTAGCTCTTGAAGCCATTAGAATCGAGCATCATCAACCTTGATAACGCTGATGCTCAATGTTTTTGAGCAAAGAAGCCAATTTTAAAGATGGCCCAGATTGCCTTGATATATGCTTACAAGGTTGCACCTGTACAGATGAGTGGAGAGCATGTTGAGATCTGTGTCTCAATACAACTCCATATGCAGGGGTCTGGAATTTTGGAAAAATAAAAATATATACATCACCTTCACCAAATCAGTGCTTCTTGTGAGTTGCAAGAGAAAACTTGTGAAAAGAAGATGAGTTAATTAGATATACGTATTGAATATTTTCCGATCATATATGTAATTGATAAATTTAGAGAGGGAGGAAAAAAAACAGGCACAAATAGTCTCTAAATTACAACTAAAATTTAATCTGGTCCCGTTCATATTTTGTTTTTTCTATTCACACCCCCGAGTACATTTAAGTTAAATATATAGCCTTCTGAAATCTAAATTTTAACTGAGTAGTCGACCGAAATGCTTTTTCACAACAGATAACATTTCTCCATATTTCTTTGCCATCTAATACGTAGATGGCTGTTCATAATATAATCGACTATTATTAAGAAAAAAAATAATTCCATATGGATATAGTAATGTTCAACCTTATATTATTATTTATATAATATCTATCCTATACTAGGAGAAATTGATAATTGAAGCATGTCAAATTTCAGTTTTCATTGTTTCTATATTATGATTCCATTTTTAAAATCCTTGAGGATGAAATGCCATCGATGGTATATATTTTTTTATACCTAGACACCTTGTTTTATAAATTCAATTGAATCAACAAAGTTTTATAATAAACGTACTCAATGAGTTACTTGAAACAAAAAGGGGTTTTCAGATTTGGACCATATATACAGCCAGAAG